>Ga0209340_1001149_pt1 | contig 20891 bp, 21 predicted proteins | sample EPASupsiteSAE323_FD_187266 | JGI IMG/M metagenome (GOLD analysis project Ga0209340, IMG submission 187266) | Bioremediated contaminated groundwater from EPA Superfund site, New Mexico - Sample SAE3-23 (SPAdes) (version 2) | ecosystem: Environmental > Aquatic > Deep subsurface > Groundwater >... | reverse complement strand
TTTGATCATTCTACTCCCTGCGGAGTGAATATAATCCTAGTATAAAAACTTTAATTTTTAATACGAACTTTTTAGCCAAATAAAATTAGCAAATATTATAAAGGTATGAAAAAGTTGGAAAGTACAGTCTTTTTTAGATTGCTTTAATTATTATCTATGTATTGTATCTTTCTAGGTAGATGGCCAGATCCTCAATGGTCTCTATCTCCTCATCCAGGCGCACTCCCTCTGAGATTCTTTCGTAGACCATTTCCCATGTGGTGTACCTCCGCAAGATCAATGTAGGCTCGCCAGCATTCGTCCAGGCGGGACTGATGGCATAACGCTTCCATATTCCCTCTTCTCTCGCGATCTCTAAGTCGCTGGATGTGCCGCGGATGCCTCCGCGAAGTTCCTCGCCGTTTATTTCGATATAAAGCCTTATCCAGGACAGGTACCTGGAATAGCGAAAAAGTCCCTCTTCGATGCATTCGGGCCCGTCCCAACCATTCAGCGGAGTCATTTCGAGAACAGATACTGCGTGCCGATGGTGATGAAGCTTTCCGCCCGCTCTTTGGAAAAGGGATATCGCGATGCTCAGTTGATCTGCACTCCTCAAAGATGAATAAAATCCGAAGCGAGGGAGGGCATAGAGCCGGCTCCTCTGGAGGCTGTCGGCTCTATGCCATTACCTGCTCCTTCAAGATGTACCTGATCAAGTCCTCTGAGAGCTTGGTCTCCCTCTGCAATTTCTTGACGGTATCCTCGATGCTGTTGCCCTCTGCCATCAGGCTATTAATCCTGTTTACGATCTTTTCTCCTATGGCATAATACTCATCGATATCCTTCCTGTGGCCCCATACATCACCACGCAAGAGCTGCACTCCCTGAATCTCCAGGAATTGCTGGGCTGCCCGGGACATGGTCTCATGGTAAGACGGCGGGATCTGGACCGCCCGCAGGCGCGGACAGGATTGAACCAGGTTCATAACATCCATATTTGAGGCTCGAAATGCCAGATGAACCAATTGCTCATTCCTGTTTAAGTCGGTGATCTCCTTCTTAGAACTTACTACCCTCAGCTTCATGAAACTTACTAATGCTCTTAAAATATTTATAGATAATGGTAATCATAGTAATCCTTAATTAGATATACTGAGATCAGTAACTGGATAGGTAAAATATTATGCATAGACCCTAATCCCAGAAGATATCTAAAGAATTATGCTAAATGTTTGAATATGTTTGTTTGATGCATCAGTATTTATATTTGAAAAGCTAACCCTTGTATAGTTAGCGGTAATATTAAAAAGCCTCCGAAAAAGGATGAAACCTGCCAGGAATTCCGTTAATCTCAGTTTATTCTCATATGAATTTAGCATCTTGCTGGAATGATCTCACCGCAGTGGCGCAATTAGCAAGCAAGCGACTCGCCATACCCTGACTTGGCCAGGAACCCAGACCGCAATCAGGGCCAGTCGCCCTCAGACGATCCCCGAACTGATGATAGGCCCGGTCCAGTCTCTTTCTCATGATCTCTGGTGATTCCGCCTTGAAGATCTCCCTCTCGAGCCTTGGGATATCATCCCAAAGATTGGTTCCTAGCATTTCATTCAAGCCGGCAGACAGCGAGAGAATATCGGTTCGGGCTATTCCCGCCCTAAGATAGCTGTCGTTCTCCTCCAGGACACGTCTGTCGATGAGCTGCAGATAATCAGGATGCGATGCCGACTCAATGCCCACGATGCTGATGCCGGGAACACGTGCAGAAACCTCTGCATAAAGGGGAGAGTGCAGGTGGACCTCACAGTCCATTCCCTTACAGGGTGCGCTTGCAATCTGAAGGGCCTCCTGAATCTCATCCTCAGAGAAGATTATGTTGGAGTTCAGGCCAAGGCTCGGCTCGTCCAGAGACGCCACAGACATCTTTTTCTCTTCTCGGGCCACGGCCAAAAACCGGGCCACGCTCTCGGCCAGCCGATTGAGGATATCTGTGTAGCAGGTGGCACCAAAGATCGAGACGTAAAGCTCTACAGGTCCTGTAACGCAGACCCTTACATCCTGGCCAGCCGGCACAGCCTCTAGCTCCATAATCTTAGCGTCCTCCCTTTTGATCAGGTAGGGGCTTTCTGCTCTGTCCGGATTTTCGATCTCATCCATGAACATACGGACCATATCACGAAACTGAGGATAGGTAGGCACCTGGACCCCGGCCAGGCGCTTTTGAGCGAGAACATCGCGCACTAAATCCAGATATCGATCGCGAGATAGGCTCTTTACGCTGACGCCCTTGGGCAGGGGAAAGCTGCCTATATCATCAAAGAATATGCCTTCGCTTATCTGAGACATTTGCATTTTCACCCATCATTTCAGCTTAAAGAAAATTCTTCAGGTAGTCCTTCAAAGAGGAATACTGGCCGTCGATCCTATCATACTTTTCAGCCAATTCATCCAGCCGGGCCATGGCAGGCGGCAGAGGCGGTTTGATGCCGGTAGCTCGCACGATCTCCTCCGGGAACTTTGCAGGATCAGCGGTCTCAAGTGAGATGCATGGGCTATAGTCGCCACACTCATTCAGGTAATTCATGAGCCCTGCCCAGGCCACTGCTCCGTGAGGTTCCAGGAGTACCCTGTGCTGGCTGTATGCCTCCTTGATTGTATTGCGCGTCTCTTCGTCCGTAACTGCGACTGCATAGAGGTCACGCCTCATGGCTTCCAGGTCGGGCGCCTTGTTCACGAGGCCTGTATCATCCATCTGCCCGCCGTAGAGACAGAAGAGACGAGCCAGATTGCTGGGGTGACCTACGTTCATGGCGTTGGATATGCAATTCTTGCTTGGCCGGATGGGCTCATAAACGCCCGTTTTCATGAAGCGCGGGAACTCATCATTCTCGTTTGTGGCCACCACGAACTTCTGCGCGAAGAGGCCCATCTTCATGGCTAACAGTCCGCCCATCAGGTCTCCAAAATTGCCGCTGGGCACAGAGAAGACTACATTCTCGCCATGAGATGAAACACGGGACTGCGCATAAAAATAGTAGACAGCCTGAGGCAATAGCCTGCCGATATTGATGGAGTTGGCTGACGAGAGGTTTAAGGCCAGAAGATCAGGATCGACAAACGCCTTCTTGACCAGCGCCTGGCAGTCGTCGAACTTGCCCACTACAGAAAGCGAGAAGATGTTCTTGCCAAGCGTCGTCATCTGACGGCGCTGTCTCTCGGTTACCTCCTTCTCAGGGAACAATACTACTACTCTCACATTGTCCAGCCCATAGAAGGCATGGGCGACTGCCGATCCCGTGTCTCCAGAGGTGGCTGTGAGGATGAGAATGTTTCTGCCATCCTCTTTTAGGAAATACTGAACCATCCGGCCCATGAGCCGGGCTGCAAAATCCTTGAATGAGCAGGTAGGACCACGATCCAGCCGCAAGATGTACTTCTCATCATATGCTTTCTCCAGAGGAACATCGTAATTGTAGGCGTCCTTTAGCATCGCCTGCAGGGCGGAGTCGGAAACGAGGTCGCCAAGATATGGTTTGATGACCTCGCGGGCGATCTCTGGGTAGCTCATCTCAGGAAATCGGTCGATAAGGCTTCTCGGAATGCGAGGGATCTCCTCAGGCATGTAGAGCCCCTTATCCGGTGCCTGGCCCATCAGAAGCGCCCTTTTAAAGTCCACGCGCTCAGGATGGCCGTTGGTGCTGAAGAACTTGATCAGAGACATGGTCTCTAGAAATAAGGAAGGGATGGTCTTTAAGGCTTTGCCACGAAAGGGCAAAATCCGCATAGTCGATTATTGGTAGGACATATTTCGTCAAATATCGAGGTATTTGGCAGGCACTCTGATTAATTGATGGATATTGGTCCAGGATTCGCCAGCCGTCCATAATTTCAGGCGACAGCGAGGGAATATTTAAGTATTAGTTGTCAGGTTAATTGATCACAAATGATGGTCGTATCGCCCCGATATAGTGATAAATATAACAAGGAGGAAATGAGATGGCGTTCTACACGTTGGGCCTCACTTTTAATCTTGTGATATTCCTGACAGTAATAGTACTAGCTGTTTGGATATATGGTATATATTTTAACTTTAAGAAATGGGGCCTCGGATCCACCGGCTACCACGACCAGTTGCGCAATAGCTTCTGGCTCTTCCTTGCCACCTGGATTCATGAGGCATTTAAGGACGGTTTATGGGTATTTCTGAGGACTGTTGTGCTTGATGTTCTTCTCCTGAGGAGAACTCTGGCCAGAAGCCCGGTGCGATGGGTCATGCACATGTCCATGTTCTATGGCTTCCTGGCTCTTGCGGCTTTGTCGGGACTCGGGCTGATGCTGGATATAATTGAACATTTCAATCTGGTCGGCCTTGCCCATGAAGCGGAAGCGGTCAAGGAGATGCTGGCTCTGCCCTTCGATATCTTCGGCTACCTGCTCCTGATTGGTGCCACCATTGCCGTGTCAAGAAGAATATTCCTGAAGTTCGTGAGGGATAACAGCAGCGCCTATGATGCCTTCTTGATCGGTGCCGTGTTCCTTATCACCGTGACTGGATTTTATGCAGAATGGATGCGCGGCAACTCGTTTTTGGTCGGCAATGCCTTTGAATATCCCATCTATGCGCCTCACTTCGCATTGATCCACACCGTCCTGGCCATAGGTCTGTTCGCCCTGGTCTTGCCCTGGAGCAAGTATATCCACGTAATCGCAACACCCATGACCCTTCTGGGCAATAGAGGAGGAGAGTAAAAATGGCTGATCAAAAGAACTCCAAGCCCTTGTTGACGGGTTATATGTTATCCACTCAGCTTATGGAGATAGACGGCTGCAATCGATGCCAGGAGTGCATGAAATGGTGTCCGACCTTTGCGGTTAGACCGGACCGCCCAGGCATCACACCCATGTACAAGAATGCCCGGTGGAGAGAACTCATGGCTAAGGATCATAGCCTCAGGGCGAAGATCTTTGGCGGCAAGCCACTTAACGAAGACGAGATGAAGGCCTTCACAGAAGACGTTTATTACTGTACCACCTGCGGCGTCTGCGGAACGGTCTGCGAGGCCGGAATAATGACCGTAGACCTTTGGGAGGCCATGCGGCCCAACCTCGTTGATCGCGGAAATGGCCCTTATGGCAAGCAAGCGTTCTTCCCCAAGCTCGTCAAAGCAGATCGAAATCCGTATCAAGCCAAACAAGAGGATAGGCTATGCTGGGTTCCCAAAGATGCGAAGGTCGATGAGTCAGGCGAAATCGTTTATTTCGCAGGCTGTACCGCGGCATATAGACAGCAGGCTCTGGGAGTAGCTACAGTAAGGATTTTGAACAAACTGAATGTTGACTTCGCGATGCTGGGCAAGGACGAATGGTGCTGTGCATCTGCAATGGTGAGGACGGGCCAAAGAGAAGTCATGGCCGAGCATGCCGTACATAATGTCGATGCTCTCAAGGATGCAGGAGCCAAGACTGTGCTCTTTGCTTGTGCTGGCTGCATTAGGAATTCCACAGTTGATTGGCCAAGATGGTATGAAGGCTATATCCCTTACAAGAACGTGCCGCTCTCGGTATTCTTGAGGGAGAATATAAGGAAGGGAGAAGTCGAATACAAGATCCCGCTGAACTACACTGTAACATACCATGACCCATGCCATAATGGTCGGCATCTGATGCATGAGATTGGAAAGGACTGGGCATTTGAGGCATCCAGGGATTGCCTGAGGTCCATCCCCGGAGTAAAATTCAAAGATATGGTAAGAAATAGGGATCTGCAGAGATGTTGCGGCGCAGGCGGCGGCGTCAAGGCAGGCATTCCAGACCTGGCGTTGGATATGGCCAAGGCCAGAGTAAAGGATGGAGAAGAAGTTCAGGCTGATATCATATCCTCTACCTGTCCGTTCTGCAGGAGGAACATAATGGACGGCAGAAATGACGCCAAGTCCAGCATAAAAGTGCTAGACGTGGTGGAGCTAATGGCAGCATCTATGGGCCTGGATACGACCATACCTGAGAACCCGTACACCAAGTTCCAGGAACAGGATGTATTGGTTTGCGGCCCGACAACCTGCAAAGTTGAAACCGTCGAGCGCAAGGAGCCCGGCAAGGATCTGGTGGGCGAGGCTCACTAAAAGAAAAAAGGATGCCCGGAGTTCCCGGACATTCTATTTAACTATTTTTATCTAGATCTATTTTAAGCACCTTTCCGTAAACGCCCTTGGCAAGAGATCCGAGACCGTAGCAGTTAGGGCATCGCCCTTCATGTTAGCCATGATGACCAGAATATCTTTTCCAAACTCCATCAGGCTCTGTCTGCATATGCCGCAGGGTGAGACCGGCTCATCGGCATTGCCGACAATTGCAATCGCCTCAAAATCATTTTCGCCGCGGGCTATGGCTGCAGCCATTGCAGCTCTCTCAGCACAGATTCCGGCTCCTGATGCGGCGTTTTCGATGTTGCCTGCGGAATAGACCTTTCCGCTGCGAGAGAGAAGGGCAGCTCCTACTTTAAAACCGGAGTACGGAGCATAGGCATTTTTCATGGCCTCTTTGGCCTGGTCGATAAGCCTGTCATAGCCTCCCGTGTAGGGCCGGGGGCCAGCGCGAAGGGCTCCGATGTACATGCACTCCAGGGGAGGGATCGTGGGGATTGGACCACCTGCTTCGGAAAGAGCGACAGGCGCACCTCTTATTATCACTGCAGGGATGCCTTCGTCACCCTCACCCATCACTACCTGAGCAGCAGATACCAGGTTGTCCGCCACAGCCTTCCTTGTGATCTTGAGCTCCCTGCCAAAAAGGTCTTTCTGCCCCCGCGCGTCCTCGACGGGATCCAGGCCCACGCAGGCCAAAGCGACGCCCACACAGCCGAGCCTCAAAGGATGAGTCCTGCTGTCTCCGATGATCACAGCAATCCTTCTGCCCCGTCCCAGACGCTTCCGAATTTCCCGGGCAGACTTCAAGGCATCAGCCGGAAACAGGACAACGCTTCCAGGAGGCGCATTGGAGTTATCTATCCCGGCGTTAGGATAGAGAAAACCATCTCGCAGAGTGAGGACTACGCCAGGAATCCCGCCCATAATCTCGTCCGATTCCCGCAATATCAGCTCCATCTCCCGGGAGTCCTTTTGAAACCTGGCGGCCATCGTGAGGGCAAGAGGACCGGGAAGAACATCTTTAAGCGCCACGATCCGTCCTTCTGCTGTGGCCACGGTGCTCTCAGAGACTACGAGAATGTCTCCGTCTTCAAAAGCCAGTCCCATGCCCGTCATGGCCTTTTCCAGAGATCCTGCCAGATCGTCGCCCGGTTTAATGAGATCTGACTTTATGCCTAAAACCTGCAACACACTCACCTGTAAATGTAACGCTTTTGGCTGTCTATCAATGCAGTAGCCTCTGAAATCCTTTCGGCTAATCGAGAGAGCCGAAAAGGTTGACTTTTCAGGTTCTTTACAAGGCCCGCAATCTGATGGACGGTGCCAAATATTAAAACCTCTTCCGGGAGGGGATCACAGCGCAGCGCAAGCTTTGGAATGGCTGCATCTCCTCCCCTTGCCAGCATCTCCTGCTTGATTACTATGGCTTCCATGCTGCTCACGCCCCGCACAGCCAAAATCCTAAAGGAGCCTTTTTTGCATAAAGTGCTAAATCCCCGCTCATCTACCTCGGTGCAGGAGAGTGTCTCAGCCAGATCTTCGCCCTGGCCAAGATAGTTCAAGACCTCAACCTCCAGCTCCTCATCTGCCGACATTGCCGGTCGGCCCCGGATGGCCTCTGAAAGAGCCACTGTATCCCGGCTGGCCGAGACATCATGGGTGCGGACGATATGAGCACCCAGATAGACTGCTATGGCTGTCGCCGCCAGCGTTCCTGCAAGCCTCTTAAAGGGATCGGGCTCGTGCAGGCACTGGCCGATGAACGACTTTCTTGAGAGGGCAGCAACCACCGGACGCCTCAAAACCCGCAGCCTGCTCATGCCATCGAGGATTGCCAGATCGTAGTCTGGCGTCTTTTCAGGTATCCATTTGCCGATACCCGGGTCAATCGAGATCCTGGAAGGGCACACGCCAGCCTGCACCGCTTCCATAGCTCTTTTTCCCAAAATCGGAATTATCTGGCTTAAATAGAGCAGGTCGCCTGCCCTCTCGCGAGAGGCCATGATGACCAATGAGCCTCCATGATCGGCTACGTGGGCGGCCATCTTGGGGTCGGACAGGCCGGACACATCGTTGATGCAATGTGCTCCGCGTGCGAGAGCAACGCCGGCAATCTCCGCCCTCTGGGTGTCCACTGAAACTGTGATATCCAGGTTGTCCAGGATATCCGTCAGAGCTGGAAAGAGCCTCTCTTTTTCTACGGCCCCGCTGATGGCAGGAGATCCCGGTGCAGTCGAGACCGCACCCAAGTCTATGATGTCCGCGCCCTCTTCTATCATGGTCATCGCCATGGATAGGGCCTCATGGGGGTCGGCCACGGATCCCTGATAGAAAGACTCACGGCTGAGGTTGATAACACCCATCAGCCGCACTGGCTGACTGTCTCCTACGGGAACGTTCCCCAAGAATCCTTCTATCAATCCAAACACCTCAATGTCAATTACTCCTACTCCGAGAGCCTCAGCAGGATGCCCGTCTTCCTAGCCCTCTCGATGGCTCGATCCAGCATTATCAGGCCCACGACGAGGTAGAATGCTGCAAGAGACGCACCCCACAGCAAATGATGCGGGCCGGGAATAAATATTGACCTGTAGTATTCCAGGAAGTAGGTGAGAGGCAGGGCTCTTGCCAGGATCTGCAGAATCGATGGAAGCACATCTATTGGATAGTAAATTCCGCTGACCAGAAGTATCAGACCACTCAGGCTCCAGGCTGCCACATCAGCCTTCTGGCCAAAGGTGAGAATGGACACGCAGACTGCAATGCCGATTACTGCGGCCATTGCATAGATTCCTGCCAGGAATATCAGAACAGGCAGCATTCCCCCCACCAGGAAATCAAATCCGAAGAGATAACGGCTGACTGTGACCAGGATGACGAAGACAACGCTACCTCGCAGGACACCGAAGAGCAAAGCTCCGAAGACCAGATGATAGCTCTTGATGGGAGCTATGAAGGTATTCTTGATGCTCTTGGACCACATGTCAAACAAAAGTACATAGGCCACATCGATCTGGGCAACCTGAAGGATGGTTAGAGCAATGGCTCCAACAAGAAGAAATGAGACCATCGATTCGTCCATCTTTAGGAATCGGGTGAGAAGTCCTATCGAAAGGAGGCTGATCATGGGCCAGAAGAACAACTCGAATATGGTGAAGATGTTCCTCCTGGAGATGATCCAGTTTTTGTAGGCTGAGGCCAGGTACTTGTTCAGTTCACCTTGCCAGTTCAATGAACACATCCTCCAGGTCGGGCTCTTTTATGTCGATATCAAGGATCTTCGCGCCTGAAAATAACTTGATTATCCTGTCAAGGCTCTCCTCGCCCCTGTCAATAGAGATCTCCAACATGTCGCTTTGCGATTTCACTCCCAGGACGCCCGGCAGCTTTTCGATAGCCCCTATGTCAGCCTGCCCTTGATAAGATATGACAACCCTCTCGCCAAGGCTCAGATGCTTCTTTAGATTGCGAGGAGTGTCCATAGCCACGATTTTGCCCTTCCTCAGGAAGGCGATTCTCTCGCAGAGCATTTCAGCTTCCGGCATGTAGTGGGTGGACAGTATTACGGAGATGTTTTCTTCTTCGTGGATTCTTTTGATCAACATTCGTGTTTTTATGGATATGTCAGGGTCAAGGCCGGTGGTGGGCTCATCCAGAAAGAGCAGACGGGGATGGTTAAGCATCGCCTTTGCGAGGGAGAGGCGCTGCTTGATGCCTGTGGAAAGATTCTCGAACCTGACATCCCGAAAATCGCCAAGCTCAAAGGCCTCGATCTGATCGTCCACAATCCTTGCGAGGTCAGAGCCGTAAAGGCCGTAGAGCATGCCATAATGACGCAGGTTCTCTCGGACTGTCAGGCTCCAGGGAAAGTTTGGCTTTGCTGTGCTGATGTTAATGACCTTCCTGATCTCGCCCCGGTCCCTCCTGGCATCCATTCCCAATATGAAGAGGCTTCCCGCTTCGGGATATATGAGGGTTGAGAATATTGAGATAAGCGTGGTTTTTCCTGAGCCGTTGGGGCCAAGCAGTCCGAATATCTCGCCTGCATCGATATCCAGGGATATGTTATCGAGAATTGTGGTAGATCTACCTAGCATGCTTTTGTATCTCTTGCAGATCCCTTTGGCGTCTACCGATTTTTCTGTCATCGTCTGCCGTCCGACCCGAGTCTTTTTCTCAATTTCGTCCATGCGATCTGATAAAGCTGCCGCTACAGAGAATTGGGTCCAAGAAGGAGAATAGATCTCGGCCTTGAGCTACTTTGTCCGGCGTCTTCTCTTATCTCGCCTGAGGAGATTGAATCTTTTCGCGGCCATAACGGCTGCCAGGGATGATATCGCCAGGACTGCTAATGCCGGAATCGTCCAACTGTCCAGGATGCCGGCTGGAGAGATGGTGACTGCCAGCGGGATGACTGTGCTCTTTTCCCGGCAGACGATCTCACAGCCCAACTGATAATCTTCAATGGCGGCGCCTGGGTCCACATTCACTTCAAAGTACGCTACAGCTATCGACCCAGGAGATAAATCTCCGAGAGCCGCCTGTGATCCTTTTGGATGGAATGGTGGAGCAGCGAGCAGCCTGGCAGAGCAGTTATGAAAGGCTGCAGAGCCGTCGTTGATAACAGCTAGCCTTAGACTCTCGGTCGTTCCGGGATGAAGCTTGCAGCTGCAACCTGAGATCTTCAGGGGTTCACCCTCGCCCGCCACAAATACTTTAACTGTGAGGTTCTGCCTCTCAGCCTCAAAAAGCGGAAAGACCTCTTTATTCTTTGCGCTGACATCCGCCTGCCTCTCGTATGCAACATCCAGTGCCAACTCATGCCAGCCTGATGCGTTCTCTTCCGAGCTGACGCCAAAATAAACAGATGCCTTCTCTCCAGCAGGGAGACGGTCGAGATGCTGCCGACCAGACGTCACCGCAATAGGTCCCGATCCTTGTAGACCCGCGTTGATGTTTTCCGCGTCGCCGCTCTTCATCTCTTCGCTCATCTCCTGCAGCATGTCCTCCTCGGAGCCGCTTTCGTTGATGAGCATCAGCTCCTCCAGCTCACCAATGTTCGCCAGATCTATCTTAAGAACGCATTCGCCAGTCTGCAGAACAGGATTGGCAACCGTTGCGACGAGATTGGGCTGTCCTAGGGATTTGTAATGATCATCAGCAAAAAATAAGAGGTCTTCTGACTGGCCAATGCCTGCGATGAGAAGCAGGATGCTGATGATAGGCAAGATCTTCATCCCGAATCGGGTTATTTTGCATTCCCTTTAAGCATATCTATCATCTGGATAGCACTGTACTCAGGAAAAAACATGCTGCGGCAGTCAAGATTATAGTTGCCCCTGATGGAACATCCAGCTCGTATGATATCAGAAGCCCAATGATCACAAAGATGGCTCCAAGAAATATGGATCCTGCCATGATAGCCGGCAGGCCCTTCATGTGTCTTCTGCTTATGGCTCCGGGAATGGTAAGAAGAGCTATGACCATGATGATTCCAACGATTTTGATGAGGATAACAACCGAGAAGGCAACCATCCCTAAAAGCAGAAGGCGAAGAGCCTGAACAGGCAGGCCGATGGCTTCGGCGTAGATGGGATCAAAGCTCAAGAGGAGAAAATCCTTGTAGAGCATAAAGACCAGTGCCAGGATGATTATGGTGAGTGTGAGGATGAGCAGCACGTCGCTTCTTGTCACTGCCAGGATGTTTCCAAAGAGGTAGCCATATAGGTCCCGAGCATATCCCTGGGAGAGGGTAAGAAGCATTATGCCCAGAGCCATTCCTGTGGCCATGAAGACGCCGATGGCTGTGTCCTCAGAGACCCGGGCTCTCGTGCTGACTATGCCTATGCCTATCGCGGTCAAGACTGCCGATCCAATGCCGAAGGCCAGGGGATCGTAGCCCAGGAAGTAGCCCAGACCAATTCCGCCAAACGCGGCATGAGCTATGCCGTCGCTGATGAATACAATCCTGTTTAAAATTACATAGATTCCTATTACTCCGCAGAGCACAGCAGCAGCCAGGCCCGCCAGGAGGGCATTTCTCATGAACTCGTAGGATAGAAATTCCAGATCAATCATGTTCCCTCAAGACCCGATGGGGCGTGCCGTGCGCTATCATCTCGACCGGACAGCCGTAGGCCTTCTCTATGTCTTCGCCGGTCAATTCCCTTGAGCCGTGGTAATAAAGACGCTGGTTTAAGCAGGCGATCTTGCTCACGTATGTGGATATAGCTGTGACATCATGCGACACCAGCACGATGGCTATGCCCAAATCGCGATTGAGGTGGCAGAGCAGATCGTAGAAGTCCTTCTGCTGGGCGGAGTCGACGCCTGCAGTGGGCTCATCCAGGAGTAGCAATTGCGGGTCTGAGACAAGAGAGCGAGCTACAAAGACCCTCTGCTGCTCGCCTCCCGATAACGCTCCAATCTCGCGAAGGACTCGATCCTGCATTCCCACAGATTGCAGAGCCTGCAACGCTGCCTCTCGATCCTCGCGGCCATAGCGACGCATGAGTCCCTTCCGGCTATATCTTCCCATGAGGACCACGTCCAGGACCTTGATTGGAAAGCTCGCATCAAATATGGTCTTCTGGGGCATGTATCCCACGCGGCTTCTCGCCGCCGCAGGAGGCAGGCTGAAGAGCCTGATCTCGCCTCTTTCGGGCTTGATCAGGCCGAGCATGACCTTTAACAGAGTTGATTTGCCACCACCATTGGGACCGATGATGCCGAGGAAGTCACCTGCAAAAAGCTCCAGGTTTATGTTCTCCAAGACGACATGTTCCCCCCGGCGAACCCAGAGGTCCTTTATTGATACTATGCTTTCCATTTTGGCCGACACTTTGTCTTTCACCTGTCATGCCATCAATTCATGCTCGAAACGATCGCCCGGCCAGCGTATCTCATGTTGTTCAGATAGTCTCCAGCCAGAGGGTCCAGAGTCGTGATGCTGGCGTTCATCTCCCGGGCGATGACCTCTGCAGACTTGGGATTGAACTCAGGCTCGATGAATATGGTGGTGATGTTGTTCTCCCGAGCCAGGTCTATCACCTGGCTTAAGTATTTTGGTCCGGGCTCTTTTTCGTTCTCCATGAGCGGCACCTGATCGATGGCATAGTCGCGGGCGAAGTAGGTCCAGGCAGGGTGATGAACTACGAAGATCTTCTTCTTGGATGTGACGAAACTGTCCTTCAGCTCCTCGTCGAGAGCCTTGAGCTTTTCCAGATAATCATCTCTGTTTTGGGAATAATAATCTCTGTTGGCAGGGTCAACCTGAATCAAGCCTGAGCAGATGTTCTCGACCTGGATGGCCGCATTCTTTAGAGAGAGCCAGATGTGCGGATCCATCTCATCCTCGCTCTCGGAGATGAGATCGATGCCCTTCGAGGTATCGACTACAGTCATATCTTTGTTGGCTTCGAAAATCCTATCAATCCAGAATTCGAGGCCAGCTCCGTTCATGATATAGAGATCTGTCTTGGAGATGCCGACCATCAAAGATGGAGTCGGCTCGAATGTATGAGGTTCGGCTCCAGGCGGGACCACCACAGTGACCTCGACTCGATCTCCCCCGACTGCCCGCACAAATTCAGCGAGAGGGGCAATGGTGGTGGCTACGTTGATTTTATCCGAAGCATTTTCTGAAGCATGGTCGGAAGCATTGCCGGGGAGGACAGCAGACTGGTTTTCATCCTGAGATATGCAGCCGCTGAGAAAAGCCATCGCCAGAAAAACTGTAAATATTAATAATTTTTTAAAATTGTTAATCATACTACTACACCCTTTTTACTTTCTGTGCATCGAAGTTCTTTCCGATGTATTTTGAACGGGTCTTGCCGCCCTCTCGCCAGTAGCCGTACCAGTAGGGGCCATGCGGGCAGCCCTTGCAGTTCTTGCCGCAGGAGACCTTCTCCAGGCGGTAGGTTATGGAGCCGAAGGTGTGGGTCTTCAGAACCTCCCGGTCGGATGGTAGGTCTTCTTCCTCTGGCGGAATCTGTCTTTCGGATATGAGCCGTTCCACCAGATCTTTGATTTCCTGCAGCTCAGAGAGGTTTTTGCGCTCTAGGGCTCGGCGGACGGATTGGGGTATCAACAGGGTGGTCTTATGTAACGATAGATATAAAGGTGTTGGGAAGGTTACATAAGAAAGGGAGAAAAAGAAAATGGTAATCGCAGGACCTGGCAATTGCGAAAAGTAGAGATTTTATGAGGACCCTGGCGGATAGCAGATAGAACAAACGGTGAACGACAATGCCCCAATTGGAACAGATCGAAGCCATTGAAAAACGACTCTGGAAAGCGGCAGATACTCTGCGCGCTAAAAAAATAGGGATTGCCATTTACATGCTCAGGCTGATTGGCACCAGCACCTGATCTATGACGTAGACGATGCCATTGTCATACCTCTCGGAGGCTATGATATCTGCGCCACCTACAAGGCTCAGGTTCATGTCAACTGCCAGGGAGTCTCCGAGCATTGTCTTCATCGAGTTGGATGCAGTTATGTCGAGCAGCCCCTGGGCATCCACCACATGGTAGGAGAGAAGGTTTAGCATTCCTGAATCCTTCTTGCTGATGGCATCAATGGATGATTTGGCTTTGGAAAAGGCCTCATCGCTTGGAGCGAATACTGTAAACGGCCCTGCAGAAAGATCCTGAAATCCCATCAGACCCTGGCCGTTGAGAGTGTCGCCAAGCCCTGTAGACTTGAGGGCATCCGCAAATTTCTTGGCGCCCAGATCATTGGCAGCCTCTGCCACGCCCATAGATGAATCGGTTTCAGGCAGAAGCACTCTGTCTATCACATAAATGATGCCGCTGGCGTATTCTTGCGATCCTGTGACGTTTGCTCCATTCACATTCAACCAGGATGCAGCCGTGCTGTTCAGAGTCAAATTTTCGCCCTGAAGGGTTCTGACAGTTGAGACCTCGGAGATATTATCAAAGTTGCCGCTATTCCAGACCACATGATGGTGAATTAACCTTTTCAGCGTAGCTGGATCATTCATTATGGCATCCATTTCAACGACGCCAGACGCTGCGAGAAAAGCCTCGTCGCTCGGAGCAAAGATCACAAATGAACCGGAGCCAAAGGTGAGCACGCCCTCGTTATTAAGGACATTGGCAAGTCCTGCGCTAGCCACCGCAGCCGAGAACTCATTGAGGCCCAGACCACCAGCAGCTTCTTCAATGCCAGTCTCTGCCGACCCGCTATCCTGGGCGAGGCTCGCACCTGCAAAAAGCATTGCTGCCATGAACAACAATCCTAAAACAGCCCCATTTTTTTGAATCATCACACCAACCTCCACTAATTTCATAGACCTGCTCTAGCCGGGATAAAAGATAAATTTATTGGCAGCGGCTGGCAATTCTTCTAAGCCAGCGTCTCTTAAAGCTATCCTTTATCCCGAAACGGATACAAAGCGAAATGTTGAATACCAATTGTGCCATCGAGTCTTGCCGTGAAATCCTCTGTCCCATTCGGCCTAATTCTGCTTGCCCTGCTGCTTTTTGCCTTGCCCACACCAGCCTCCGCCAGTGTGCCACTCATGGCCGAAGAAAATGAGAACTTCAGCCAGGCCATGCATATATCCGATCCCGAGAAGTCCTGGACAATTTATGGAGCTCTTTACGGAAATGTGACGCATTACTACAGCCTCGATGTGGAGGCAGGCGATCTGATTTATCTCTCGCTGTTAAAGTCTACAGACAAGAACGAGCAGGCCTTTTCTCCAGAGCTTCTCTTGATAGGTCCGAAATTGACGAACGAACAAGAGTCAACCCGACTTTCTGCCCTGCCGGAAGAGGCCTCTGCAACTTACGAGCCATTCGGCCCAAGCAGCCTCATCGTCTTATCGGAGATAAACATCACTGCACCGGAGACTGCCAGGTACTATGCGGCAGTCACCAGCACCATAAAACCATCTGGCGCCAGCAGCATAAACAGCACCATTGGACACTATGGCCTGAACGTAGGCTACAGAGAGGAGTTGAGCTTCTCGGACAGGATCATAGCACCAATCAGGCTCATATCCCTTTACCTCTGGGAAGGCCAGAGCCTGGGCTTGATTCTCACTCCCTACCTGGTAGCCGAGGTCGTGGCAATGCTCTTCTTCTGGCGCAGCTCTCGAAGAACGTCCTTTTCACTGGCAGGATCATTGGCAGGATTTCTATTCCTGGCCACAAGCGCCCAGGTATTCAATCAGATGGTCTTTTCCCTCACAAGGGCTCCCTTCGGGCCTTATGTCTACATCACCGTCCTCATAGCAGCCTTTCATGCTCTACTTGGCGTATCCTGCATCCGCCTTTCCAGAGGAGAGGCAGGGATACTGCAAAGATCACTTCTGGCTGTCTTGGGCACACTGGCTCTGCTGGCAGGCTCGGGGTTGATCATGGGACCGCTAATGGCAATGGCTGCGAGCTTCCTGCCATCCATGAGCGGCAGCATCTTTAGCAGATCCGCTCCTGACTCGAAGGAATGAGAGACAAAAAAGGAATTTGAGAATACTCCGGCGGATCAATGTTATCTGGCATCAGAAAAAGTCATCAAAAGTCATGCTCCTCTTGTTTTGAACCAGCCGCAGTCCTGCAGACTCCTGGTCCCTCCGAGGCATATTTTTGCGAAATGCACTCAGGTTTTTCCTCTCCGGGCAGTACTGGCTGTCGTAGTAGACCTGCCAGAGGGCTTCCGGGGCTGGGCTGCGGGCCGCTGCATCCTCGTGCAGGGCAGCCTTCAGCCTTCCCAGAGTCTCAGTCATCCCTTCACAGTGATCATGCCATACTCTGCCCGGACACACAGCAGCTCGCTGCAATCGCGGTGCATGGAGAGATAATTCTTAGGAATCTTCAGGCTCATGCGATCCAATTCTCCCAGGTGGTGTCTCTCCAGCCGTTGATCTTTAAGAACGGTGCCGCTCTCTTGATCCTGACACCCATTGCAGCAAGCGGACCTTTTGCCGCTACCGGCTGCCTCTTTCGGTAAGCGACAATCCTCTCTGCGCTCTTCGGACCAATGCCCGGAACCCTCAAAAGCTCCTGGTAGGATGCGGCATTTGGGTCAACAGGCTGATTCAGATGCTCTCTCGCAATGGCCAATTTTGGATCGGCATTGGCCAGAAATCCGGAATCGTCAAATGCCAGGGAGATCTCGCTCTCAGCAAAGCGGTAAACCCGGTAGAGCCAGTCCATCTGGTAGAGGCGATGCTCTCGCCAGAGCGGCTGAGCTGGTCGGCACTCAAATGGAGTTCCTTTCAGAGGGGAGAAGGCGCTGTAATAGGCCCGTTTCATTCCAATTTCCCTGTACTCGTAAAGCACGCTCTGAAAGATCTCTTCATCGCTCTCCCCGGCTGCGCCCACAACGAGTTGCGTGGTCTGGCCGGCTGGCAGAACGCTTGATTTGCCTTTACCCTCAGACCTCGATTCACGCATGAACCGGCTGATGTACCTCTGCCTCTGAAGGATATCGCTCTCGTAGCTCTTTGTGGTGCAGATCTCACCAAGACGCGAGGCAGAAGAGGCCTCCAAATTGATGCTAACACGATCAGCCAGAAGCATGGCCTCCCGGATGTGATCCTCTGAGGCTCCGGGCAGGACCTTAAGATGAATGTATCCTGAGAAGGAGTGCTTGCAGCGAAGCAGTCGGGCAGTCTCAACGATCTTCTCCATGATCCTGTCCTCATCTCTTCCAGCCCCGGAGGAGAGAAAGAGACCCTCAATGTAATTTCCCCGGTAGAGTGTGAGTGTGATCCTGGCCAACTCCTCCGGAGTGTAGGAGAATGACCGGGATTTAGAGCTGCAGCTCGCTGCATTGGTGCAATAGCTGCACTGATGGCTGCAGTGATTTGTGAAAAGAGTCTTGAAGAGGCTCACACATCTGCCGTCATGGGTAAAAGCATGGCATATTCCGGGCAGCGGCGTATCACGAGGAGAGTATGTGGAGGCACAGACATCATGGCTGGTGCCCCCTCCGAGAGCGAAAAGCTTCCTCTCATCCACACCAACCTCCAGACCCATGGAGTCAAACCTGCTCTCCTCTGCAAGGTGGGCCATCTTTTCAAGGGTGACCATTGGATTAATCCTTGAGCGCAAAAGATAAAACCATTATCCGTGCGGGGCGAAAGTAATGAAGTTATAAAGAGTTCAACACACACAATTCAGCGAAGAGCCTTTCAGCGCAGGCGGCACATATCTTTTAAGCAGTAGAGAGAGCGATACAACTGTGACAGAGCTTGCAGCCATCGCAAGACCCGCCAGCTCAGGCCTGAAGGTTATTCCAAACACAGGATAGAGCGCACCCGCTGCCACTGGAACCAGTACGGCATTATAGGCAAAAGCCCAGAAGATGTTCAGCTTGATGCGGGATATCACCTTTCGGCTGAGCTGAATGGCGGCGACGGCAATCAACAGATCGTCCTTCATTAAAACGATATCACCTGTCTCAATTGCCACATCTGTGCCGCTGCCGATGGCAATTCCCACGTCAGCCTGGGCCAATGCAGGAGCATCATTTATTCCGTCGCCCACAAAGGCCACCCTGCCGCCGTTTTCCTGCAATCTCTTGATCTCGCCGGACTTGTCTTCAGGCAGAACCTCAGAGAGGACTTCAGTTATTCCAAGCTGGCCCGCAACTGCAGCCGCACTCCTGGAATTGTCTCCTGTGATCATGATGACGGAGAGGTCCATCTTCATGAGATCAGATACCGCCTTCCTGGCAGTGGGCTTGAGGCGATCGGATATGGCAAAGACTCCGCGGGCCTGGCCGTCTACGGCGACGAGCATTGCGGTCTTTCCCTGCAGCTCGTAATCAGATGCCTTTTCCAGGATCTTTTCCTCAAGATCGATCCCCTCCTCGGATAAAAACCCCCGGTTTCCTGCAACAACTCTGTGACCCTCCACACGGGCCAGCACACCTCTTCCCGGCCGGGCCAGAAATTCCTCGGCAGCACCGAGGACGAGCCCCAGCTCCTGGGCTTTTCTGATGACGGCCTCAGCCAGGGGATGCTCGGAAGGCCGCTCTGCCGAAGCAGCCAGGCGGACTACATCAGACTCGCTCAAGCCAAAGGCTGCCATGTCCGTGACATCAGGCCTGCCCACAGTCAATGTGCCGGTTTTGTCAAAGGCCACATGATCCAGCTTTTCCGAGGCTTCCAAGGCCTCGCCACTCTTGATGAGAATGCCAAGCTCGGCTCCCCGGCCAATACCCACAGTAATGGCCGTGGGAGTGGCCAGGCCCAAAGCACAGGGGCAGGCAACAACCAGAACCGATATGAGTGAAGTGAGAGAAAAGAGCAGAGTATTGTGGGCCACAAAATACCAGTAGACAAATGATGCGACCGCGATTGCGAGGATTGTCGGTATGAAGTAAGAGACTGCCCGGTCGGCAATCCTCTGCACCTCGGGCCTTGACCCCTGAGCAGTCTCCACGAGAGTTATGATCTGGGCGAGAGCTGTGTCTCTGCCGACTCGAGTGGCCGTGAACTGAAATGAACCGTTCTTGTTGAGGGTTCCGCCAACGACAAGGCTTTTTTGCGTCTTCCTGACTGGGACGCTCTCGCCTGTGATCATGGACTCATCGACGTAACTCTCTCCGAACATCACCACCCCGTCTGCTGGAACCCTCTCTCCGGGCTTGACAAGAAGAACATCTCCAACCATTACTTCCTCGACAGAGATCTCGGTCTCCTGCCCGTCCCGAAGAATGGTGGCTTTTTTCGGCGCTAGCCCAACCAGCTTCTTGATGGCATCGGTTGTGCGGCCTTTTGCCCTGGCCTCCAGATAACGGCCCAGAGTCAGGAAGGTGGCCAGCATCACAGCGGTCTCGTAAAACATGAAGTCCGGGGTGAGAACAATTCCGAATGTCCCGAGGATGCTGGAGACATAGGCCACGCCTATGCCCATCCCGTACATGACATCCATGTCGAGCCTCCGGTTGGACAGGGCCCTGAGGGCTGCCCGGAATACTGGAAGGCTCAGATAGATGAATACTGGAGCCGAGAGGATGAGCATGATGAGGCCCATGAGATTTGGGTAGGCCAAATGAACTGACATGGGCAGCATCTCATGAACCGGCAGATACATCAGAGCCATGAGAAGGATGCTTGCAACAGATCCAACGATTATGCGCCTCTGCTTTCCTGCCAGGTCCTTTTGGAGAGCCTCCTTCTCCCGGTCGACAGAAGCCTCATCGCCAGCCTGGCCCAGGAATTGGTAGCCGGCATCTGTCACGGCCTTCTTAATATCTGCAAGGCCCACCATCCGGGAATTGAATGTGACATAAGCCTTTTCAGATGCCAGGTTCACATGCGCTTCAACCACGCCATCCAGATTCCTGAGTGCAGCCTCGAGAGCTGAGACGCACATGGCGCATGCCATGCCACCGATCCTGACAACCGCCCTCTCGTCTATCACGTCATAGCCTGCTGCACGAATTGCCTTTTCCAGATCGAGAAGGCCAAGCAATCTTGAGTCGTACTCAACTGTTGCTGTCTCAGTTCCCAAGTTGACCTGAGCTGAGTGGACGCCCACCAGGCTCATGAGAGCACTCTCGACTGCTGCAGTGCAGGCTGCGCAGGCCATTCCTGAAACCTTCAGCTCAGCCTTTCTATTCTCCGGCATAGACAATTCCTTCAAACACCCGAGGATTCCTAATAACTTATTGGTCTCCCATCAAATATGAGACTCCGCCAAAATTTCATCCTTTTTCCGCTCCTAAGACGCTAAATTTTCTCGATTAACCATCTTTTTCAATCATTTTTCGACAGCTAC
>Ga0209340_1001141_pt1 | contig 21014 bp, 21 predicted proteins | sample EPASupsiteSAE323_FD_187266 | JGI IMG/M metagenome (GOLD analysis project Ga0209340, IMG submission 187266) | Bioremediated contaminated groundwater from EPA Superfund site, New Mexico - Sample SAE3-23 (SPAdes) (version 2) | ecosystem: Environmental > Aquatic > Deep subsurface > Groundwater >... | reverse complement strand
CGGCTCAGGGGTAGTGGAGATAATCCAGACCAACGCGGACCTGATTGAGAAGCGCACCGGAGTCAGGATTTCAATAGTGGCGGCGTGCAGCAGGTCAAAAGACCGCGCCGCCGCTCTGGGCATCGACCCGAAAATCCACACTACTGACTACAAACAGGTCATCGCTAACCCGAAAGTGGACGCCATTGTCGAGCTGGTTGGCGGATACGAGCCTGCCCGGACAATCATCCTTGAGGCAATCAAGGCAAAGAAGCATGTGATTACCGCAAACAAGGCGGTTTTGGCAAAGCACGGCTATGAAATCTTTGAAGCTGCTTCCAAGAACGGGGTAAACGTCCTGTTCGAAGCTTCGGTTGGCGGCTGTATCCCAATCATACGGACTATCGAGGAAAGCTACTCGTCTGACCACATCGAATCCATTTACGGCATACTCAACGGCACCACAAACTACATCCTTACCCGGATGGCTGAGGGGATGTCCTATGAGGAAGCCCTTGGAAAGGCCCAGAAACTGGGGTTTGCGGAAGCCGACCCGAGCTTTGATGTGGAAGGAAAGGACGCAAGCCAGAAGCTTACCATCCTTGCTGCGCTTGCATTTGACGCCAAGATTGAGTCCGACCCGTTTACCGAAGGCATCACCAGGATTACCAAGCACGACCTGGCCTATGCATCCGAGCTGGGCTACGCAATCAAGCTTCTAGCCATCGCAAGCAAGGACTTAGACGGCATGGTGCTTCACACCCACCCCACTCTCGTGCCCAAGAGCAGCGTGCTTGCCAACGTAAGCAACGAGTTCAACGCAATACTGCTCAAGGGCAAGAACACAGGCGAGTTGTTCCTGTCAGGGAAAGGTGCGGGCAAGCTCCCGACTGCAACTGTGGTGGTAACTGACATCATCGAGATGGGCTCGCGCACGCGGATTACCCAGAGGAGCTTTGAGAAGGTCGCAATCAAGCCATTTGCAAAGTCCAAGTCCCGGTTCTTTTTGCGGCTTGACCTTGCCAACAAGCCCGGAGTGCTTGCAAAAATCACCAAGATACTTGGGGAGAACAACATCTCCATTGCCGCATTCAGCCAAAAGGAAGACACTGGCGACTTCGTGGCAGTAGTCATCATCACGCACTCGGCAATGGAGGGCGAGATGGAGAAGGCCCTGAAGGAGTGCAAGGCGCTGGACGTGGTCAAGCCGGAGCCCGTGCTTATCCGCATAGCTGACTTGTAGACAGACAACCCAGAACCAATCAGGCATCTAATTTTTCAAGTTTTCCAAAAACGTCCTTTCCTTTCTTGGAAACCCGGTAGATTCTGCCAAGCTTCTCGTCAGGAGTCAGGCACTCGACGAGCTTTTTTTCCTCCAGTTCAATAAGCGCCCTGCTGATGCTTGGCCTGTGCTGGCCAGTCTTTTTTGCTATGTCCGTAGGCGTAGCCGGGCCGGCCATGAGATAGGAAACCACCTTTCGCCGGATTTTCCCCCGCTTAACGAAGCTGATTGATTTCCACATGCAAAAAAAGGCGTAACAGAGAATAAAGCCATAAGTAACAAGTAGGTAACTAGAACGTAACATTATTTAGCTCTGGACTTGACAGAATAGTGACGCAACAGCAGAGAAAACGGACTTGAAGCGCTAATCTTTCAGAGTTGCTGGTGAATAAAACGAACAACCACCTTGTCAGTTCCGTTTTATTGACGTTATTCCATAAAGTAAAGCATTCACACGTCACCATCTCACCACTAGGAATAGGCAAATACCACTTTGGCAAGGGCGTGGACATAAGCTGGTGCGACATACGGCCCAACGTCTCAATCGACGACCTAAGCTACATCCAAGGCCACCACTTCGCACCATGCATACTCATCTCCACGCCGGAATACGGGATTACTATAGGCGAACGGTGCAGCATCGCATTCGGAGTCGTGATGCTGACAGGCGGCAACCACCCCACCGACGGCGAAACGCACCCCGCATTCTACAACGGCAGAAAAGGGCGCAATGGGCCAATACGAATCGGCAACAACGTATGGATTGGAGCCAGGGCAACCATACTACCCAACGTCAAAATCGGCGACAACTGCATCATAGCCGCAGGAGCAGTCGTCACCAAGGACGTGGAACCAAACACAATCGTAGGCGGAGTCCCGGCGAAACTTATCAAGAAAAAACCATACTGAACTTTTCTTGCACGACTACCGGATAATGCGGTAAACCGCAAGCTTTCGCGTCACAAATCAAAACGAATTTAAACGCGATTTGACAAGAAGTAAAAGGGAGAGTTATGATGCCGTTCCAGTCCGCATAGAACCGGATGAAAACAACTTAGGCTACTCCATAATAGAGAACGGCAATAAAATCGGCTTTCCCGCTAAAATTCCTACTTTTCTTAGCTGCGCCTGTTGCGAAAACCAGAAAGAACGGGCGGCTGCTGAGGATGGATTTTACCTTAGAGGTGTTGTTTGTTGACCTTGGAACTCTATATTCCCGGACCAGTAGCGCTTTCGGCAAAAGTGAACGAAGCAATGTCCAAGCCCATAGTCAGCCACCGCGGGGATTCATTCCACAAGGTCTTTGCAAACTGCAGGGAAGGGATGAAGGCAGCGTACAAGGCCAAGGAAGGCGAGGTCCTGCTCTTTTCGGTGCCTGGAACAGGCGCGATTGACGCTGCGCTTGCAAACACCATCCTTGATTCCGACCGCGTGCTTGCCTTTGACAACGGCGACTTTGGCCGCAGGATTTGCGAGAACGCCGGGCTTTACGCCAAGCCGGGGCAGTTCAAGGCAGTCAAGGTCGAGAACGGCAAGGGACTGCACATTGACCAAGTTCGCGCGGAGATAGACGCATTCAAGCCCACCTACATTGCAGTGGTGCACAACGACACCGCAAGCACGGTACTCAACCCAATCAAGGACATCGCAAAGGCTGCTCAGGATGCCGGAGCGTTCTTGATGGTGGACTCGGTTTCAGGCTTGGGCTCAACTCCGCTTGAATTTGATGGCTGGAAAATCGGCGCCTGCGCCTCAGCTGCCCAAAAGTGCATCGCGGGACCGGCTGGGATGAGCTTTCTTGCGCTTAACGCGGATGCAATAGGCAGGATTTCCAAGCAACCCAAGCCCCGCAGCTACTATTTTGACCTGAAAAAGTACCTTTCCTACGTTCAAAAGAACGAGCACCCCAACACACCAAGCCTTGCTGGATTCTTCGGGCTCGAACAGGCAATTGCCGAGCTTGCGGCTGAGGGTATGGATGCGCGCATCAAAAGGCACGAGAGGATGGCGCAGTTTGTTGCCGGAAGGCTTGAAAAGATGCAGGCGCCGTTGTTTATTGAGCAAGGTTACAGGTCTCGTTCCGTAACTGGAATCAAGACCGACAAGTCCCCTGCCTTGCGCGCAAAGATGAAGGAAAAAGGCTACCTGCTGTCAGGCGGGATGGGCGACTACAAGGACAAAATCCTGCGTGTTGCGCACATGGCCAACATGAACGAGCAGGGACTTGGAAGGATGCTGGATAGCCTCGAGGCCGCAGTCAATGAGACCGGCGGGTTCTAGAGGAAAGACAATTTAAGTTTTTGAAGGTTTTTGAGGCGCAACACGACATGACCTACAAGATTTTGATTCCGGGGTACATCTCAAAGGAAGGACTTGACCTGCTCAAGGCCGAGCCTGACATCGAGGTGGACTACCGGCTCAACGGCAACAATGAGGAAGTCCAGAAGATTATCGGAGATTATGACGTGCTTTTTGCCATTAGCTGGACCGACGTCAACGAAGCCCTCCTTGCCAAGGCAAAGAAGCTCAAACTGGTTGGCAGGCTGGGTGTTGCAATCAACAAAATCGACATCAACGCCTGCACGCGGCGCGGGGTGCTTGCATACAACGACCCCAACGGCAACACAACTAGCGCAGCAGAGCAGACCATGGCGCTGATGCTTTCAGCAGCCAGGCACACCTGGAAGGCCTGCAATGCGGTCAAAGGCGGCGAATTCAAGCAGGAAAAGTACCTTGGAAAGGAGCTCAATGGAAGGACCCTGGGAATCATCGGACTGGGCAAGATTGGCTCGAAGATTGCAAAGTACGCAAACGCCTTCGGCATGAAGGTAATCTGCTACGACCCCTACATCCCTGACGGGAAGGCCGAGGGACTGAATGTGGAGCGGCTTGCGGATTTGAACGAGCTTGTCAAGCGCTCGGACATCATCACAGTGCACACCCCGCTCAACGACGAAACTCGCGGGATGGTCAACGAAAAGCATTTCCCGCTGATGAAGGACGGCGTAATCATTGTCAACTGCGCACGTGGCGGAATCATCGAGGAGAAGGCGCTTTACGAGAACCTGGTTTCGGGAAAAGTCTACGCTGCAGGGATTGACGTGTGGACCAAGGAGCCGATTGAGAAGGGCGGCTGGCCCGAAAAGCTTCTCTCATTGCCCAATGTCGTCGGCACGCCTCACCTTGGCGCCAAGACTGTTGACGCGCAGGACAACGTGGGAATCATGATTGCAACGCAGACCATCAAGGCGCTAAAGGGCGAGATGGTGGAGAACGCCTTGAACCTGCCATACATTTTGGAGCCTGCTGACTTGGAGAAGTCGCGCGGCTTCATGAACTCGGCAAAAATCCTTGGCTCGATGCTTTACCAGCTTGGGTGTGGAAAGATTACCAAGGTCTCGGTTGCGTTCGGCGGGAAAGTGCCTGATGCGGCCAAGAAGCCCGTTGTCTCGTTCGCAATCCAAGGGTTGCTTGAAAAGACCAAGCCCGAGGCGAACATGGTCAACAGCATGCTGCTTGCGGAAGAGGCCGGGATAAACGTCGAGCAGGCCGATGAGCCGGTTGCGACCAACTACGCCAACGTAATCGTCCTTTCGGCAACGTACGATGACGGCCACGTCGACTCCATTACAGGCAGCGTGTTCTCGCACAAGTTCCTTCGGGTTGTCGCGTTCAACGGCTACGAGTTCGAGGCCAAGGCCTCGCACCGGATGCTCTGGGTGTTCAACGACGACGTGCCCGGAGTAGTTGGCCTGATTGGCAACGTGCTTGAAAAAGGCAAGGTCAACATAGCTGAGATGATGCTTGGAAGGCTCAGGAAAAAAGGCAAGGCGGTTGCAGTGCTTGCTGTTGACTCCGAGGTGCCCGCACACGCAATCGAAGGCCTTAAGGCAGACAAGCGCATAGGCATAGTAAGGCAAATAAGCCTTGACGAGAGTTTGATTTATACGCCCAACAACGGCAACCACGTCCACGGGAGTGAAGAATAATGCTTGAGCTCAAGTTCGTACGCGCAAACCCCGAAGCAGTCAGAAAGGACCTGCAAAAGAGGGGCGACACCGAGAAGCAAGGATGGCTTTCAGACCTGCTTGAAAAGGACAAGCAGGCACGCGAGCTTGCGCTCTCTGCAGAGGCCCTGCGAGGACGCAGGAACACGATTTCACGCGAGATAAACGAGACCAAGAAAGCTGGAAAGGACGCCAGCGCGCTCCTGAAGGAAGCAGGTGCTATTCCGGTAAAAATAAAGGAGACCGAAACACAACTTGCTGAAATCAACGAAAAAATCAAGTACTATTTGATGAGGCTGCCCAACATCCTTCACGACAGCGTGCCAGTTGGAAAGGACGACTCGGAAAATGTGCAAGTAAAAACGTGGGGAGAAGCGAAGGCGCCAGCCTTCGAGTTAAAAAACCACGGCCAGCTTGCAACTGAGAAGGGTTGGGCTGACTTCGAACGGGCGGCTAAAATTTCAGGCTCAGGATTTTACTTCCTCAAGGGAAACCTCGTTCTTCTTGACATGGCGCTCCAGCGCTTTGCAATGGACCTGCTGGTCACAAAAGGCTACACTCCGGTGATGCCACCCTACATGATGAACCGCGCGGCGTACGAGGGAGTCACTGACCTTGCTGATTTTGAGAAAGTAATGTACAAAATCGACGGCGAGGACGAGTACCTGATTGCAACAAGCGAGCACCCGATGGGCGGGATGTACAAGGACGAAATCTTTGAAGAAAAAGACCTGCCCTTGAAGCTTGCTGGCATTTCGCCCTGCTTCCGGCGAGAAATCGGCGCGCACGGAATCGACACCAAGGGATTGTTCCGCGTGCACCAGTTCCACAAGATTGAGCAATTCATCTTCTGCAAGCCGGAGGACTCGTGGGGATTCCACGAGGAGCTGCTGGCGAATGCCGAGGAAGTATTCCAGAAGCTCGGGCTGCCCTACCAGGTAGTTGCAATCTGCACTGGCGACATCGGCACCGTTGCCGCCAAGAAGTATGACGTTGAAGTGTGGATGCCGCGCGAGAAGAAGTACCGCGAGGTAGTCTCCTGTTCCAACTGCACGGCCTACCAGGCCGCCCGGCTGAACATCAAGGTACGCGACAAGAAGGACTTCGAGTCAAAGCAGTACGTTCACACGCTCAACAGCACCGCAATCGCAACCTCGCGCGCACTCAGGGCGATACTGGAGAACTACCAGCACGAGGACGGCACGGTGAGCATCCCGAAGGCGCTGCAGCCTTACATGAATGACAGGGAGACACTTTAAAATCAACCCAACTTTTTTATTTCCCTTCAGGAGTATTACTTACGGGCTGAATTGCCCGCACGATAGACGCACTACTCCGCAAGGAGCTGGCTATCGTCTCTGGCAGTTCCATCGGGCGGGTGAAAATCCCGTTGCCCGACTAATTATCGCGGCCAATCCTTTCTTGCCCGCATCCTTTTCCGGAATGCCTTGTTCCGAATCTCGGCAGTGCGGTCAAGGAGCCTGAAATAATCCTCGAACAACAGTTCGCGCTCTGCCCGCCTTCTTCCGGTAAAAGTCTGGTACGCTACTATGTGGGACATTGACTGCTTTCCGACATGACCGAAGACGACCTGATCAGAGGACATTTCGAGGTTGGAAAAACGCCTGAAAAGATACAACAGCAAGTCGCGGATAGTGTCGTCGCTCCCGTCGTATTCGACATCAATCAAAAGCCGGTCGCCCTTTCGAATGGCCAAGCAGACTGCAAGAAAGACGGTATACGTGAACATGCAGACGATTTTCATTTTTTTCGAACGGCCCTTTTCCTGTTCGAACAAACCCAACTGGGCTGACACGCGATTTTTTGTCCTATGCAATACTTTGACACTGAACGGCAAGGTGGCCCCGCTGATACCTATTATCGTATCCGAACTGCTTTCCCACTTCCCGCTCTGGTCAACCTCCAAGGTAGCCATCTGAATCAGGAATAAGGGGATGAAGCGGCTTTTAACTGGAGGATGAAACTGCGGGTGGATTTTCGCTATCTTTTGAGCATCAGGTAACAAGTATGCAATCAAGCACACCAAAGTCGCTCCGACCCTCGACGAACAACAAAGAGACGCTGTAAAGTCGGGCTATTTTTTCTTGAAACGCGGTTGCCCACAAGAATTACAAGACTATCTTTTCCAGGCCCTCGATGCGTTCGAAGTCCGAATCAGAAGTCACCAGTATAGCGCCGATGTTCTTTGCGGATGCGGCAATGAGGCAGTCGGAAGTGCGCACGTACTCCCCGCGCTTGCGGCAGGAATCCTGCATGCTGCACGCGGTGTCGCACTCGGCCAAGGACACGGGAAACACCATGAACCTGGCCAGCAGGCTTTCCGCTTTTGTCCGGCGGTTCAAGTCAGCAGTGTTGAGGACCTCACAGTAGCAGATTACGTTGGTCACAAGCTCGGCGTTTGAAACCAGCTTGGCCGCCTTGACGCTCCTCTGGTTGCCTGCCAGTATGTCAAGGATTACGCTTGAGTCCAGGAAATACTGCACCATGCCTACCTGCGGCCCCTCTTGATTTCAGCATACGCCTTGTCCGCGTCCATCCCCTTGCAGCAGCCGAGGAACTCCGAAAGGTCGAGGTCCTGGGGGATGCGCTCAAGCACCACATCGGAAAAGCTCTGCTGGGGCTTTTTTGCCGCCCTCAGGCGCGCGTACGCTTCGTTGCTCAGGAAAACATTTGCCATATACTATACCACACTATACATAGCTATAGGAAAATATTTATCCTTTCCCAAAGCCCGACAAGACAGGCAAGACTGCGGGCTTGGGATAACGGCCAGATGTCCCAAAGGCGCTGCAGCCCTACATGAACAATAGGGAGACTCTGTAAGCAAGTCATAGCTCATTTTTTGAGCTTGCACGAAAACCCATTAGGGTACGCCTTGTCCGGGTCGTAGTTGATTTTGCGCAAGTAGTCCACAGCGGCAGACGTGGTCTTCTCATCCAACAACCGTATCTTATGGAATACGCTTGGGTCCTGCGGGTCTTGCAGTTCGTCCACGGCGTATTTGCCGGCATCGGGCCCAATCAGGTGCCGGGCCTCCGCCTTCTGGCCAAGCAACTTGTAAAGATAACCGCCCAAGACGTCGCGCGCGTCGTGCTCGTGGCCCTTTGGGAGGCTTGAGAGGGGCGTCTTGCTCACCAATAGCTGCTCGCACGGGCAGCGGTAATGCGCGATTGAAAATATCGCCTGCGCTTTACCGTTCTGGGTATTCTCTAGGGGCATCAAAATCACCACAGCCCAAATGGGCGACACTACTTTCTTCCTATTGGACAAAAACCATCGATGGTAATCGGATAATCCTTTGTATTGTCCCACTTGACTTTACGGAAGAAAACAGTATATCTTGACCTCTTTACTAAATCGTACTTCTTGGCGACGAGTTTCTCCGGGTTGTGCCCGGCCATGAAACCAAAATAATCGCCTTGCGGCCGCGCCCTGCCCAAGTCCGCGGAATAATCCACTTTCCCCACGACTTCGTGGTGGACTTTGCAAGCAACATCCGCATCGTCATAACTACCAGGCCGGTTGCATTCCATGCACGTGGCTTTCACCACTACGTCCGGCTCGCTGATGCATTTGGGGTGCGGGAAGAGCTTGAACCACTCCCTACGGCCGTTGCATACGGGACAGTGGCGTGTTGGAGCGCTCATTTTCTTACCTCGTGGGCCTTGACGTAATTACGGGCAATGCTTGCACCTGAAAAAAAATGAGCCCCAACCTAATTAAATTGCTTTATCGGCCCAATACTTATGCTATTACTAGCCAAATCTATACACAGAGTAGATTTCAATGTCAACCGATTCGCAGGCGGCTTATGATTTCCGCAAGCAGGTGGAGGCCCTCGAGAAGTTCCAGGGCCGCGGGACGCAGCTAATCAGCGTCTACATTACGCCAGGCTACCAGATTTCGGAAACCGCAGGAAAACTGCGCGACGAGGCCGGACAAGCTTCGAACATCAAGAGCACGAGCACGCGAAAGAACGTCATCTCTGCGCTTGAGAAGATTCTCCAATACCTGAAGGGATTCCGCGCTTCGCCCAAGAACGGCATCGCGATCTTCTGCGGCGACGTGTCCGAGACCGAAGGGAAGCCCGACATCCAGCTGTTCAGCGTAATCCCGCCGACCCCGCTGGGAGTGCAGTTCTACAGGTGCGAAAGCAGGTTCGTGCTCGAGCCTTTGAAAGAGATGCTTGACAAGGCAGGAACCTACGGAATTGTCGTGATGGACGGCAAGGAAGCCACCATAGCTGTGCTCAAGGGAAAGCAGGTCAAGATTATTCGCAGGCTCAACAGCACAGCGCACGCGAAGGTAAGCAAGGGAGGACAGTCCGCACAGAGGTACGCTAGGCTGCACATCGAGGCTGTCGAATACTACTACACGCGAATCGGTGAGGCCATGGCGCCGTTCCTTGAACAGAAGGGATTCGAGGGCGTAATCGTCGGCGGACCGGGCCCTGCAAAGGAGGACTTCCTCAAGCAGAAATCCTACAATTACCAGCTCAAGGTACTCGGGGTTGTTGACACCGGCTACACCGACGAGTACGGCATCCAGGAAGTGCTTGAAAAGAGCGGGGAAATAATCGCCGAGCAGGAGTCAATCAAGGAAAAGAAGCTCCTCGACGAGTTCATGGAGAAGGTCATGAAGGCCGGCCTGGCCACTTACGGAGAGAAGGAAGTCCGCGAGGCCGTGCAGAGCGGCAAGGCAAACAAGCTGCTTGTTTCCGAGGGGATGGAACTCAACCGCATCACGCTCACCTGCACGCAGTGCGGAAAATCAGTGGAAAAAGTGGTGGAGCGCGTCGAGGAATACCAGAACACGCCGTGCGAGTGCGGCGGGGTTTACAAGGTCACCAAAGAGCAGGACATAATCGGCGAGATTGTCGACATTGCCGAGCAGATGAACATCCCGATTGAGATGATAAGCAAGGAAACCTCTGCTGGTTTTGCGTTCTACGGCACGTTCAGGGGACTTGGGGCTTTCTTGCGCTACAAGTAAGCGCACTAATTCAACAACCAATTTTCAGGTCATTCTTATGGATTTTCATTTCAAGCCCGAAGAGTTTATTGTCGAGGAGATTACAAGCGACGGCACCGTCCTGGAAGTTGACAGGAAGATGGAGTCGCTTGCAGGGATACCGACTGCAACAGCCGAAGTCAATACGGAAACGGGCGAATCAAAGCCCGGAAAAAACGAGTTCTCCTGGTTCATCCTCCAGAAAAGGAACTGGAACACCCAGCAGGCGCTTGACTCAATCTCAATCAAGATGTACATCCCCCGCAAAAGATTCAACTTTGCGGGAACAAAGGACCGGAGCGCAGTCACCACCCAGCTCTGCTCGGTGTTTGGCGTGAGCGCGGAGCGGATTCTCACTGCGCACGTCAAGGACATCAAGATTAACGGCGCCTGGCCTGCATCCGAAAAAATCAAGCTTGGAATACTCAAGGGAAACCGCTTTCAAGTCACAGTTAACAAGGAAAACTGCGGCATCGAGCCGGACTATGAAAAAATCAGCGCTTCCGCGCAAAAATCAAACACGGTCACCAACTATTTCGGCAAGCAGCGCTTCGGCTCTTTACGCTCGAACACGCATTTAGTTGGGCACTACATACTCAAGAACGATTACAAGGGAGCTGTTGAGAACTACCTGGTGTTCCGAGACTGCAACGCAGAGGACTGCAAGGAAGAAATTTCCCCCACAAGGCGCGAGGAACTCGAAGTGCGCAAGAAACTTGAGCAGGACTGGGACTACAAGGCCGCGCTCGGATACTTCCCCGCGTGGCTCAAGTACGAAGTCAGCATGATTAGGCACATGAAGGACAACCCTACTGACTACATCGGAGCAATCCGCAAGATTCCCCGCAGCATACAACTGATGTTCATCCACGCAGCGCAGGCTGACGTGTTCAATGCCGCAGTTTCCGCGCGCATAGCAGCTGGAAAGCTCAGGACGCCGATTGAGGGCGACTTCTTTGCTCCGATTGACGCACTCGGTTTTCCTGATGACGAAAAAGCTATTGCTGTTGACAAAGCCAACAAGAGCGAAATCGCTGCCAAAATCGCCGCAAACGAAGGAGTGCTCTGCGCAAGCCTTGTTGGGATGGACACTTCGATTGTCGACGAGTTTTCGCAGGCTGAAATTGACAAGCGCGGGCTTACCAAGGAGATGTTCGCAATCAAGTCGATGCCCGAGCTTACAAGCAAGGGCGGGATGCGGCCGCTGTGGGTCAATGCTGTTGGGCTGAAGGTTGAGAAGGCCGAGAAAGTGGAGCCGCCACAAGCAGAAGGCGCAACTGCGGATGCTGCTGCAGTCAAGCTTTCGTTCTCATTGCCATCGGGCGCTTACGCAACTGTTGCGGTTGAGCAAATCATTTCAGGAGCCCAAAGTGCCTGAACGCGTCGATTACGCCGTGGTCGTCCACGTGCGTGGCGATGAAATAGTTCTCCTCGCCCTTTGTCTTGATAAGCTCCTTTAGCTTTGGCACTGCGTTGCCCATCGCACAGCCATATCGGCACTTTGAAATGAAGTCCCAGTCGATGATACCGTCGCCCACGCCAAGAGCGGCCTTGAAATCCAGCCCTAATGCTTTTGCAACCTGGCCTACGGCATAACCTTTCGAGACGCCTTTTGCAGTAATCATGCCATATTGGATGGGGTTGGTCACTGGCACAAAATTCCACACCAATGAAAGCTGGCTTGCGTATTTTTCATAGATTTTTTCAACTCGTGGCTTTTCCGACTCACTGTATGCGAAGGCAGTCACTTTCGTGAGCGCCTTGCCCCGGACCGCGTCCAAAAGCGAGTCCGCCATCACCGGCTCTTTGTGCATGAGGCGGATGCGTTTTTCCAATAAGCTCGGACTGATGCTGCCCGTTTGGAAGTAATAATCCAAACCGTCGTGCACTTCCAAGCTTACGCCAACATCCAACAACTCGGCTACAAGCCTTGTTGAAATGCTGACAGGAAGTGTTTTCTTTGCCACTGCAGTTCCGGCAAGGACGTCGAATATCACGCTGCCATTGTCGCCGATGTGCGGTCCAGTAAGCTGAGCGTCGCGGACAACCTTTTCAAGGGAATAAATCGGCTTTCCGGTGCAAAGCGTTACCTGCACCCCGCTTTTCCTTGCTGCTGCAATAGAATCGATGACCTTTTCGTGCGGGTGCGGATAATTGAACCCTTCCTTCTCGCCCAAAAGCACGCCGTCAACGTCAAGGATTACCCAGTTGATTTTTTCCAAAACTCATTCTCCTCGCGGGATTGAATAGGCAGAATAACCGTCTGACGCAAGCAGCTTGTCGCCTTTCAGGTTCAGCGGGTCTTTTTGCGTGGAATTGCCTGCGACTACCAAGTCAATCCCATACAGCTGCATCAGCAAGCGCGCGTCTGCATCCAGCGAGCAGTTCATTATTTTCTGCGCCACGAAAACGCGCGACTCGAAATCGGGCAGCTCCTCGGCAAACGAGCCGAACAGCACCTTTTTCTGGGCGGAATAGTATGGGATTGCGTAGCTTTGCGCAAAGCCCGCGTAGATGTTCGACTGCGGGTATTGCGCCACCTGCACCGCAACCGCCTCGGACTGGCTGTCAAGCGGAGTTGAGCGCCACGTGGTGAAGGAGTTGAAGCAGATTGCGACAATAACCAGGCCGCAGAAGAACGCGACGCGGAAACTCCTGCTGCTAATCTTTCCCTGAAGCGAGGAAAGAAACAGCGCGCTCGTCGCCGCAAGCGGAAGCGCAAGGTAGGGAAGCTGGCGGAAGGAGAACGGCGCAAAAGCCGAGAGGACAATCGGCGCTGCGAAGAGCGCGGCAACAATGGCCGGAACCCTTCCACGATAAACTAGGAGAGCCACTCCAGCTAGGCCCGCAACAAGCAGCGGGAGCGAGAAGAACTCGAAGATTCCGGGAGTAATCACGAACGGGTTGGAAAAGCCCAGCGCGGTGCGGGGCACGAAATAGATGAATATGGCAACTGCCACGAACGATTCGAAGATCAGCTCCTTTATCCGCCTCCCGAAGAACGCGAGCACGCCAAGGCAAATCATCGCGGCCATGAAAGAACGGAAGTGCGAAAGCGAAAGCGAAGTCAGGATTGCAAAGACAACCAGCGGGCTTGACTTCCTGTAAAAGAAGTATATCGCCGCAAAGCAGAGCACCAGGCCGAGGGTCTCGGATATTGGAGTGAGGGTGCGGTAGTAAATCCACGGGGAGAGAAAAACCGCAATCCCCGAAAGGCAGCACACCACCTCGTCAGCCGGACGGCCAAGCTCGGAAAGTATCGCCTTGGCAAAGAGGTAGCCTAGGCAGAAGAAAAGTGTTGCAAAGAAGAACGAGAACGCGTTTACCGAGTCTTGGAACGACAGGCTGGTGAGTTGGGAGAATGCAGCGAGAAGCACGTCGAAAAGCGGCGGGTAGCTCGTTGCCTCCGCGCCGATTGCGCTGCTTGCAACGGGATAGCCATTGGAAATCAAATATTGCGCCGAGCGTCCGCGCTCGTAGGCGTCGGAAGTGATGAAGGAATAGTTGAAATAGAAGTGCGAAAACAAGACCGCGACGAACAGGAATCCGATGCAGGCTGCAAAGAGTGCGGAAATTTCCTCGCGGCCAGTTGCGTTTGCCTTCATTTGGACCGCCTTGATAGGAGCGCCACGAACGCCGCGCTCACAAGAGTCGGGAACCACAGCCGCGCAACGTCAAAGCAGAAGAAAATCGCGACTATGAGCGGGATTGGGTATGCACCCTGGAGGAGGAACACGCCAACAAGCTCAATCAGGCCAAAGCCGTGCACGAAAGGAATCTTGGTCGCAAAGAACGTCACCACGAACGCGCCGGCGGCAAGCACTATGCCAGGGTCAACGTTGAACGCAAGAAAGCACGAGTAAAAAGCCACGAGCTCGAACGCAAGCGACACCGCAATCAGCAGGATGGACTCCTTGACGGGGTTTGCAAGGAGCCTGCGGAAGTCCTTCGAGCCGCGGTGGATGTAATCAGGAATCAGCTTCTTTGGCAGCAGCTTCTCAAACCACGAAAGCCTGCCGAGGATGAAGTAAAGAATGATTACCGATGCGACGATGATGGCGATGCCCGCTATTGTGGCGTAAAGGATTTCCTTAGGAAGGCCCGCGCTATAGACGGCAAGAAACAACGCCGCCACTATTGCGGAGAAGAATATCTTGTGCAGCTTGGTCGCAATGCTTGAGAGCACGATGTGCGAAAACCCGGCAGGGTCCCGGCGCGAAAAATACCCGCGAAGTGCGTCCGAGCCCACGCCCATGGGAGTAAGCGCGCCTGCTGCTGCTGCAAAAGTGAGGAGCGCCGCCTCCCTGCGCTGGATGCCAGCGGACTTGGCCCACGCAAGCGACCAGAAGAATATGCTTGCAAGGTAGGCAAGGAGCGCCAAGCCCAGCATCGGCCAGTCCGCGCCAGCAAGGTAGTCCTCGCCTCCGAGGAACTTGATGACTGCGTATGCGATTGCGCCGAGGACAAAAATGTAGGCCAAGGCCGCGAGAGCCTTGTGGCGTACGGACTTTGCGCTTGATTCATTAGCCAAATTATTCACTACACTTCCTTACGCATTATCAACAATCCGGGCAATAAAAAACGGCCTGAGAAGGAGAAAAAGCGCGGAGGGTGGGATTCGAACCCACGAACCCCTTACGGAGTAACAGATTAGCAGTCTGCCGCAATGGCCACTATGCGACCCCCGCGCAAGAAGAACAATATTGTGGTAAAATACCAATAAAAACGGGCCAGTGCCTTCCGGCCACGTTGCAATCATGGCGGGCAAGCCCTGCATCGTAGGCAAAGAAAAAAGCCGCTGGTCGGCACCCCTTTCTCACCCTTGTATCTTTGGAGCACGCGTTGCAGTCCTTATAGTTGCTCCTTCCGGCCTGGCTAGGTTCGGAATACAACGCGTAACCAAAGGCAAGGGGTCGACGATCGGGATATCGGGCGACTCCTTTTTGTGTATCCTCAACAGGGCATCACTCTCCTCAAAGGGGTTGGAGTAACAGGAAACCCTTAGCTTCCCAGCTAGCCCGCCGAAATAACAGTGGGGCTAATGGATAATAAGACGGTTGGAAAGCATCGGCCAGGCCGGTTTTTGGAGGCAAAAATCCCCGTTTTTACGAGGCGCGCACACACATCTGTTTTTATATTTTGGCAGATTACACCAAATATAAACAATTCAACGCAAATGCGCTATTATGCAGAGGTAGGTATCAGATGGAAGAGATCATCTCCGAGGCACTCAAGACTTCGACTAAGACCGTATCGCACGGGATTACCGGCTCGGGGCCCACCAAGGACTTCGAGTTCCAGACGCCCAAGATCATGGTCATCGGTGCAGGAGGAGCGGGATGCAACTCCATCAACCGCCTCTCAAAGATTGGCATCCGCGGAGCGGACATGGTCGCAGTGAACACTGACAAGCTCCACCTGGGGATGATTTCTGAGAGCGTAAAGAAGATTCTCATCGGCGCATCAATTACCCGCGGCCTTGGAGCAGGCGGGTACCCCGAAGTGGGACAGAAGTGCGCCGAGGCATCGAGGCCCTATCTTGAGAAGATGCTTGAGAACGTGGACATGGTCTTCATCACAACTGGAATGGGAGGAGGAACCGGCACTGGAAGCGCACCAGTCATTGCCAACATCGCAAAGGCCAAGGGAGCCATTGTCATCAGCATAGTCACATTCCCGTTCGCACTTGAACGCGCACGCCTCGAAAAGGCCGAGGAAGGCCTCGTAAAGCTCAAGGAGCAGTCCGACACAATCATTGTCATCGACAACAACCGCCTCGTGCAAATCGTGCCCAACTTGCCGATTGACCAGGCATTCGCGGTTGCAGACGAGATTATCGCCCGCGCGGTTCGCGGAATCACCGAGACAATCACGACCCCCTCGCTCATCAACTTGGACTTTGCTGACGTTCGCGCAGTAATGAGCAATGGCGGAGTCTCAATGATTGCAGTAGGCGAGGCCAAGGGAACGGCACGCGAGGAGAACGTGGTCAAGAACACGCTCAACCACGCTTTGCTTGACGTTGACTACGCCGGAGCCAAGGGAGTGCTCCTCCACATTACCGGAGGCGCGGACATGACCCTTGGCGAGTGCAACCACATCGGAGAGGCGCTCACCGAGCAGGTTGACCCGCACGCAACCGTCATCTGGGGAGCAAGGATTGACCCCGGGTACGAGGGCAAGATTGAGGCAATCGCCATCTTTACCGGAATCCACAGCCCGTACGCGATGGGCAAGGCGCCGGCAGCTGACAAGAAGGGCAAGTACAAGACCGACATGGGCGGCTTGGACGAGATTGCGTTCTAGGGCTGGGAAGGGTTCGTTCCTACCCTAACTTCCTTTTTCTTTTCCATCTTCTTTTTCTGCGGGTTTTTTATTGCACCACAATATACGCTTCTAGCATGGCCAACATACGAGAATTGATGGGCAATAAAGCGATAACCAACGAACAAGTTCGGTGCATCCACGACACGATAATCCAGCCAAGCGACGAGTTGGTCGCAGACATGAAAACATATGGGATTCATATAAAGCCAGGAAAATCCATCGCGTTTGAAGGGATCTGCCCGTGTGAAAGCAACGCAAACTACACCAGGAAATACGCAAGGCAGATGGATATTATAGACAACCTCAGGATTAACGAAAAGATTGGTCTTTACAAGGAATCACGGGGCATCCTTTCATCCAAAAGGATATGCACCCTCGACCCCGAATGGAAAAAGGAGATAATCGACTACGTCAACGCCGAAAAGAACGGCGGTAAACCCTGATTTTTCTTCCAACCCGTCATTTCGCTTTTAAACCTTAAGCTGCAAACATATTGGATATCAATGACAGTCACAGGCAACGGTATAATCGAGAACTGCCGCAAGTGCTACGTTGACAACGGGTTCGGAGTACGCCTCGAACAGAGGGGCGAAAACGAATACGTCTGCACGTACTGCAACAGCCGCTACACAGTCGAAAACGGGCTGATGAAAGGGCTTTGAAGCAAATAACTCGGTGTTAAAAGACATGGACGAAAAAAAGCCGGAAATTGACGAGCGCAAGCTGCGCGACATGTTCAGGCAGGCCGTTGAGCGCGGCGCAATAGAGTCCATAATCCACTTCGACGCACACGGCACGAAAAAGGATGCTGTTGAGAACGCGATGATTGACATGATTTCGCGCCTGAACAAGGAGATGGGCGTGCTATACTGCAAAGGCGAAATAGACGAGGCTATAGAGAACAACGACCTCTACTCGGTGGCTGCCGAGGTGCACCTGCTTACCAAGAACTACAACGCGCTTGTGAACATCGCAATCAAGTACGCCCCGATTGCTGTAGAGATACGCGCACCCGGCGAGGTCAAGCTCACCGCAGAGGAGGCGCAAATCAACATCCTCGACATCGCGCAGGCGTCGCAGGACTTCGCGAAGATATTCTTTGAGAAAATCATGTCAAAGGATGACTTCGCCAAGTTCAACGAGCAGATGGAGAACCGGGCGAAGCTGGGCGAAGTCTTGCGCAACAAGTCTGCCGCAGAGAAGAAGGACTAGTTTTTTAGGAAGCCCTGCAGGCTAAGGCTGATTCAGACGCTGAACCGCGTAGGCTGGACCAGCGTCATTATGTACGCGCGGTCCGCATCCGTGGTAAGCAACTCGTTGCGGAACCCGGTGTCCGAAAGCAGCTTCGTCAGGCTTGATTCCGTGTGCTTTTTGGAGCGCATCAAGAGTATCCGCTCGCCTTTCCGAAGAGGTATCCTCTCGCCTCCAAGCATGGCATCAACGTCGCGCTTCAGCCGAATCTTCGACTCTATTTGCTGCTGGCGGTCGTTCCAACTTACCTCGTATTCCGCGTCCTCCTGCCCGATACCCATCTTTTGCGGGAGCATCAGGTGTATCCTGCGTATCGGCTGGTGTTCGACATAACGCTGGACGACCAGGTCTATGCGGGAAAGGTTGGCAAGCTCGGTGCCTATCAGCAGGTAATCCTGGGAGCCCATTGAGTCGCGGAAGTTTGAAAGCACCCTGCCTGCGTCCGAGAAATTCCCGAGAGTGTTCCCGAAGAATACGAAGAAGTTGACGTATCCGCCCTGGCCGACCTCGTACGCCACGTCCGCGAAGTTTCCGGCCTCGAAGTCTATTTCCTTCGGGATTGCCATAATGCCCGGAAACTCTGCAGTGACGTTGCGACAGGCCATGTCGAGCAGTTCCCTGCTTATGTCAAGCGGGACGTACCGCACGTCAAACCCGGCATCCTTTGCCTTGCGGATGAGCGGGATTGCGGGAACGCCGTTTCCGCAGCCCAAGTCAACTACGTTGAGCCTCTTCACGCCTGAAAACGCGTTGAAAAAGTCTTCAATGTGACGCATGAGCAGGCTGTGTTCCATTCCCAGTATCCCGTCGCCGGACTCCTTCCTCGAGATTTCGTCCCACAACCGGGCGCCCTCGCCCATGTAGACGAACTTGAGCGGAACCTCTCCCCGGCTCCTTATGGCGGTGATGAGCTCGTATTCCTGCTTTTTTGAAAACATATCCCGGTACCTGACAGAATAACCGCAAAACAGGCTTAAAGGGCTTTTGGCCCGAAAGGAAGCTGAAGCTAGGGGAACTAAAAACAAGAAAAAAGCTAAATCAGGCGCGCTTCTGGAAGAGCTCCTTGACGATGTCGCCGTAAGCGGGCCTGGTGATGAAGACTCCCACGAGCACGCCTATGATTGTGGACATCCCAAAGCCCACGATTTCGACGATTCCGGAAAGTATGAGCGGAAGCATGGCCGCGATGACCACGCCTGCGACTGTGAAGATCACGTAGAACGCCTTCTTGATGCGCTCCTTGACCTCGTACTCGTCGTGCGAGTCGCCTTCCTCCTCGTCTGCGCGGCCCTTGCGCAAAAGCTCCTCGGTGATGACTATCTGGTCAGCGACCCCGCTTCCCATGAGCACTATGATTCCAGCCATCGCAGAAAGGTCGAGGGTGCCGAACACGCCGATTATTGCGGTTGTGAGCAGGACCTCGATGCCGTTGAATATGACGATGGGTGCGACAAGCGCGGCCTGGCGGTAGCGCAGGAAGATGAGCAGGCTCACTGCGAACACTCCTGCGACAAGAACCATCCAACTGTATGAAAGGAAGCGCTCGCCAAGCGAGGGAGCAACCGAAAACGAGCTGCCGATGGTGGTTGAGACCGGAAGCTTTCCGCCCGAAATGACTGACTTGAGCTCGCGAAGCTCGGCAAGGGCGCTCTTTTGCTGCTCCTCCGCAGTGGTGCCCTTTGCGGGCCCGGAGACCTGGAATATCTGGTTGATGCCGCCATCGGCAAGGCTTGGCGAGAGAATCGGCGAGCATATGAGGCCTATTGCCTCCCAGCGTGAGACTTCGGTGGTGGCGACCCCTCCGCGGGTTATCGAAGCATACTCGGGCTTGAGGCCTGCGGACAAGAAGCGCCTGACCGTGACGTTGCGCTTCTCAACGGCGGCTGCAATCACAGGGTAGTCCTTCTCGACACCTTCTTCGATGAGTATGTAAGAGACGGTCTGGCTGATTGTGATGTTTGAAACTTCCTCTGCATAGACAAGCGAAATGGAGTCGGTGTTCCTCCTCAAAACGTCGTCTATCGCAGGCTGTACGCCGTCGGAGACAAGGCCGAGGCTCTGGTTTGGAAGAAGCGTGGACTTGCGCGCGATGATTACCGCGTTCTGGGGCCGGTCAAGGAACATGTAAACGGGGTACTCGCCCTTCCCAAGCGCGGCCTTGGCGAAGCGCTCGCCGCCCTCGCGGTTCACCGCAAAGCCGAGCTGCCAAACCTTGTCGCCTGACTCGGAAGTGATTACGGACTCCTGGTTGGAGCCTCCGACCGCGCCTGAAAGCACGTCGGAGCCTGAGACCGCAGTCTGTCCGTCGATGAGCGCCTCGAAGCGGCCCTGCTGCTTGAGTATGTTCCGCACGCTTTCTATAGCATCAGGCGAGGCTTCCGGGATTTCTACGAGGATTTCGCTGTTTCCAACAGGACGAACCACCGACTGCGAGAGGCCGAACTTGTTTATGCGGAGCTTCACCGTCTCGACTATGGAATCCATGGTGGCCGTGTCCACGCTCTTTTCAAGGGTGATGGGTATGCGCACCCCGCCGGAGAACTCGATGCCGGTGTTGAGGCCCTTGAGCCAGATGAGCGCGAATGCAAAGACTACGCATACAAAGACAAGCTGAACACGCCTGTTCTTTGCAATCCGGAGCCAGTTTACGTTAGCAGCCATGAAAAATCACTACAGTTACTTCTTCCCAAAATAGTGCAGTACCAGGACTGCGTTGCCGAACCATGTCGCTATGAAGTCCACCAGCGCGCCGATTACAGCAACCGTGGCAATCTGGTAGTACGTGGAGATTGAAAGGATTGTTGACGCGACCAAAAGGACGCTGAAGGAAAGGATTGTCGCCAGGTTGATCATGATAGTGGTCTTCATCGTCTCGAACGCGCGGTCGTAGGGCGTTCCGTCCGAGCGCTTGAGCACGCGCACCGTAAGGAGCACGTCGGTCTCGAAGGAGAACGCGATGAGCATCAAAAGCGCGGCAAAGGATGCAAGCGTAAGCGGGAGGCCAAGCACGGTCATCACGCCGAGCGTGATTACGATGTCGGCGATTGCGCCAAAGACCACGGCGAACGAGGGTATGAACGAGCGGAAGATTACAAAGACCACGATTGAAGTCAGCAGGAAGGACACTACTAGGATTT
>Ga0209340_1001137_pt1 | contig 21129 bp, 20 predicted proteins | sample EPASupsiteSAE323_FD_187266 | JGI IMG/M metagenome (GOLD analysis project Ga0209340, IMG submission 187266) | Bioremediated contaminated groundwater from EPA Superfund site, New Mexico - Sample SAE3-23 (SPAdes) (version 2) | ecosystem: Environmental > Aquatic > Deep subsurface > Groundwater >... | reverse complement strand
AACCCGCATCGCCCGAAGCGGTATCAACGGATAGCACGGGAGCGACATCATCAAAAGTAGAAGTGCCTGCAAAACTGATCGACCAGGTGATCGGCCAGGAGCATGCCGTTGAAGTAATAAAGAAGGCAGCTATCCAGCGCCGGCATGTCATGATGATCGGCAGTCCCGGTACCGGAAAATCGATGCTGGCAAAAGCAATGGCCGAGCTGTTGCCCAAAGAAGAACTCATCGATATTATGGTTTACCCGAATTCCGATGACAACAATAACCCGATTGTCCGGACGGTTGCTGCAGGGAGGGGAAAACAGATAGTGGCTGCCCATAAAGCGGAAGCCAAGAAGAAGATCCAGTTCAGGAATATGCTCCTTTTCCTTGCCATCATCGCTATCGGCGGGTATGCACTCATCACCGGACAGATCCTGATGGGGCTTATTGCAGTTGCCTTTATTTTTATGGCGTTCCGCTACAGCCTGCCGCGTGAGGAGGCGATGGTGCCCAAGCTTCTCGTCTCGAATGACACCAAGAACATTGCACCCTTTATCGATGGCACCGGCACGCATGCCGGCGCCCTTTTGGGAGATGTCCGTCACGACCCGTTCCAGAGCGGTGGTCTTGAAACCCCTTCGCATGACCGTGTCGAGGCGGGAGCAATCCACCGTTCGAATGGCGGCGTTCTCTTCATCGATGAGATTAATACGTTAGACCCTCACTCCCAGCAGAACCTGCTCACCGCACTTCAGGAAGGAGAGTTCCCCATCACCGGCCAGAGCGAGCGTTCGAGCGGTGCCATGGTCAGGACCGAACCCGTTCCCTGTAAGTTCGTGATGGTTGCAGCAGGAAACCTTGATGCCATCCAGGGAATGCACCCGGCGCTGCGCTCCCGTATCCGGGGATACGGGTACGAAGTGTACATGTCCGAGAGTATGGAGGATACCGAAGAAAACCGGGAAAAGTATGTCCGGTTCGTTGCGCAGGAAGTCAAGAATGACGGGAAGATCCCGCACTTTGACCAGAGTGCGATCGATGAAATCATCCGGGAATCCCGGCGCCGCTCCAACCGTAAAGGGCACCTCACCCTCAAGCTCCGCGACATGGGGGGTCTGATCCGTGTTGCCGGAGATATTGCCCGGCAGGAAGGTGCTGCGATCACCACTGCTCACCATGTCATTACGGCAAAAGTAACTGCCCGGTCGATTGAAGACCAGGTATCCGATGAATATATCCGGAGAAGCCGTGAATACGAGCTTACCGTAATAGAGGGAACCCGTGTCGGGCGCGTGAACGGGCTTGCCGTTATGGGAACCGATTCCGGTTCCGTGCTTCCCATCATGGCTGAAGTCACCCCGGCCCAGGGAGCAAGCGGTACCGTTATCGCAACCGGTATGCTCAAGGAGATTGCCCAGGAATCGATCAAGAACGTCAGCGCAATCCTCAAGAAATTCACGGGAAAAGACGTGAAAAACATCGACCTGCATATCCAGTTCATCGGAACTTATGGGGGTGTCGAGGGAGATTCCGCATCCATCAGCGTAGCAACTGCCGTCATCAGCGCGATCGAGGGTATTCCCGTTCGCCAGGATGTTGCAATGACCGGTTCGCTTTCCGTTCGCGGGGATGTCCTGCCGGTTGGTGGCGTTACCTTCAAGATCGAAGCTGCGGCAAAGGCGGGGATCAAAACCGTCCTCATCCCCCGCACCAACATCAATGATGTATTGATCGAGGAGCGGTACAAATCGATGGTCACGGTCATTCCGGTCGATACCATCGACGATGTTCTCAAGATAGCTCTCGTGCCGGAGAACTTCGAAGGGTTCCTCAACAAGCTCAAAAATATGGCAATACGTTCAACCGGCATGATTGCAGAGGCAACTACGGTCAATAACCCGGTGGCATGAACGAACATGCCCAATATAACCTATTACGACCTGCGTCATGTAACCGGCCAGATTACCCACATTGACATAGATAACGGCGTGTTTGAGTCCGCCGGAACCACCTTTTTTAATAAGGCGGTGCTGCGGGTCATCAGCAACACCGGCTGGGGGATTCTCCAGATCGATAATTACCAGCCCTGCACGGGCAGAAAATTCGATGAACTGTTGCAGGAAGCCTGCAAGCTCTCGGCGATAACGCAGGAACAGGTTCGCCTGGGGGATGTCTCTCGTGGGGTGCTTGCAGTTCCCGCGATGAAAGAAGATCCCCGATCAGTCAGTATCGAGGAAAAATCTGCGATACTTGCGGAGATAGAGAAGGGAGCGATTCATCCGTCCGTCGTGAACCGCCGGGCAAATTATATCGAACGGGTCGAGCAGGTGGCATTTTCCGATAGTTCCGGCAACGAATATGCGTACGAAATGTGCCGCTCGGGATTCAATGTACTGGCAGTGGCCTCACGGAATGGGAATACCCAGATGGGGTACGAACGGGAACATTCCATCCACGGGTTCAACCTCCGGCAGCACCGGGACCTCGGGAAAAAAGCAGCCGATATCGCGGTGGCATTGCTCGATGCCAAAGGTGCACACGGCGGGAAGATGAAAGCCATTCTTGATCCGGAACTTGCCGGTGTGTTTGCCCATGAAGCGGTGGGCCATGCAAGTGAAGGCGACCTGATCCAGGAAGGCAACTCGGTCCTGAAAGGAAAGACCGGGCAGAAGATCGGAAATGATCTGCTTACGATCGTGGACGATCCCAGCATTCACGAGTTCGGGTTCGATCCTGTTGATTCGGAAGGTGTAGCAGTGTGCAGGACCGAGATCATCAAAAACGGTATCGTGAATGCATTCCTCCATAATCGGGAATCCTTAGCCGCAATAGGTAACGGTGTAGCAGGCCATGCCCGGGGTATGCCCGGAGAACCACCCCTTGTCCGGATGAGCAACACCTTCATTGAAGCCGGCGATGCCACGGATCCCGAGATCTTCGAGGAATGCAAAAATGGAATCTTCCTGAAGGGCTCCCGGGGCGGGCAGGTGGATCCGGGCCGGGGCGTCTTCCAGTTCAATGCAGAATACGGGTATCTCGTTGTGAACGGGGAATGTACCGGCATGGTGCGGGACGTTTCCCTTTCAGGAGAGATCTTAACAACCCTGCATAATATCGCTCTCTGCGGGAACAAGCGCGTGATGAGCCCGGGGTATTGCGGGAAAGGCGGGCAGAGTGTACCAGTGAGTGACGGTGCTCCGACAATTCTCTTGTGCGATGCGGTGGTGGGCGGCAGTGGAATGGATTGATCAGTTACTACGCGAAGGGCAGAAGAGCGTCGACGAAGTCGAAGTTTTTTATGTGCAGGGCAGGAGTATATCAGCTGACCTGAAACAGAAGAAAATTAATCTTGCCTCTGCCTCAGAAGACTGCGGTCTTGGCATCAGGACCATCCATAAGGGAAGGATTGGATCCTCGAGTACGAATGATCCCGCGCACTGGAAGGAATGCCTGGATGCAGCCATTGCAAGCGGCCATCTTGCAACATCGCTTCCCTGGGAAGGATTGCCAGGTGCGCAGGACATTTCCCAAACTCCGCTCACGTTCGATCCATCCATGAAAGTAGAACCCGCTTCTGCCCTGGCCCTGCTCGAACAGATGCTTGCAGGAGCAGAAGAACATGCGGCTGACGTGACGGCCGGTTCAGCCGGGCTTTCCACCGCAACGGTCACCCTCGCCAATAGCAGGGGTGCGTATTACACCGACAGCCACACGGGAGTGTCACTCTCACTGGAAGCCATTCACGGGCAGTCTACCGGGTATGAATTCGATCACTCCAGTTTCATTGACAAAGTAGATCCATTCCATGTCGGGGAACGGGCAACCTTCTTTGCCCACGAATCTGCGGAAGGAAAGGATGTTACTACCGGCGATTACGATATCCTGCTCTCCCCGCTCGCCTATGGCGAACTGCTCGGCAGCGTGTTTATACCGGCGCTGAACGGGCGCAACGTACACGCTGGCAGATCCCGGTTTGCCGAATGCATGGGGAAACCTGTTGCCGACCCCCTTATCTCGATGTATGACGATCCGTTCCTGCCGGGTGCAAGCGGCAGCGTGACCTGGGACGCAGAGGGAATGCCAACCCGCAGGATAGATTTCATCCGCGATGGTGTGCTGGAAGCCTTTGCCTATGATCTCAAAACTGCCTACCGGTACGGAAAGACCAGCACGGCAAGTGCGGTGCGGGGTGGGTATGGTGGTTCTCCGGGCATCGGCCACCACAATTTTATCGTTGACGGGAAACGCGGTGATGTAACGGATGAACGCGTGATATATGTGCACAGTGTTGTCGGTGCTCACACGGCAAATCCGATGAGCGGGGAATTCTCTGTTGAGATCTCCAATGCGTTCTGGATGGAGAACGGGGAATTCCAGGAGCCGATCCGGACTGCGATGTTGTCCGGAAACGTCTTTACCATGCACAATGAAATCGGAGGACTCAGCCATGAATCCCGGGCAATCGGCTCGCTTATCCTCCCTTCGGTAAAGATAAATAAGCAGCGTATCATTGGTAAATGATCCATTATACAATAGCATCTAAAGAGGGCGCGCACCAAAAAAATCTTTAAACAAGGTGTATAATGTGTAATCCTCGTTAAAATACTAAAATGTCAGGAAATCACCAAAAACAATAAATAAATCATTCAAATTCGGAAAATTATCAAGAGAATCATTTTTAACTAATCATAACTCTTAAAGAGTATTATAATTGTTAAGTGGCGTTGATGCCATTAAATTTCGATCAAAGTGATACCTTGGTGTTGCAAAATTTGGGCTAGGAGGAAAAAGGAGAGAAAATGGGATTTGATCAAAAATTATATGACTTAAAAAATGAGTTCGATGCACCTTTGAGTGATGAATTAATTGATGAAATCGAGTTCATCGAACAAACAAGTGGCAATATAAGTGTTGTGGAACTTCTTAGACCATTTACTATTTAAAAAGAGTATGGCAGCAAATAATGAAGCCCACTCAATAGTTTACCCGATCAAAGATGCTCTGAATCAAGAACATCTCGACGAAACTCACATTAGTAAATACATAATTAACGAATATTTGCCTCCCTTTGGAGTTCAATCCTTTTTTAAAGAAGAAAATTATGTTGATAAGGATTACTTGATAGATTATGCAAAATTTTATTCAAGATCATTCGAAAAATATGATAAATTTACTGAGAGAGTCCATTTTTTTAAGGGAAATGTTTCAGAAGAGGATCTCACTCGTATATTGACTAGATATGATGAGGAATTATATGAAAAAATATTCGAGTCCTATTTAGGATTTGTAGTTGTAAAACCTGTTAAAAATTCTCGAAATCACAAAATTATCGGTAGAACTGTTTTAAAAACGTATGATGAAGCCGTCGAAGGCCACCCTCTACAAAAAAGGATTATGATAAAACAAAAAAATTCGATAAATCTTTTTGGATTGCAATTGGAGATCGATGCCTTACCATTTCAAACACAGGATAAATCCGTGGGTGCGTGCGCAACTACGGCGTGTTGGATTTCTCTCAATAAGTTAGCAGATCTATTCGAAACTCCTAAATCGTCTCTAGTTGAAATTACAGAAAAATCCATTTCTTTTCCATCAGAAAATCGCAATTTCCCCTCACCCGGGCTTAATTATTTACAGATTAAAAATTTTTATAACACATTAGGGCTGGACACAGACTTTATAGATCCAGTGTCTTTAAAGACTTCACGTTTGAAAGAGATACCAGAAAATGTTGTAGAAGATGTAATAGAGGATATAATAAAAGCATATATCAAAGAATTTAACTTGCCAGTCCTTGCGGGTCTTAAAATCATCCCGAAAGATGGTGAACCTTTATATCATGCAGTTATAATTTCGGGCTATCGCCACGAGAATGGAAAAATAATCAAAATATACATTCATGACGATCAAATAGGTTTATACAGTCGCGTTACTTCAGAGGACCATTTCTTTTCATGGATTGATTCTTGGTTAGATGGAAGCAAATTTACAAGTGTTACTTTAGATAAATTAGTAGTTCCATTATACCCTAAAATCCGACTATCGTTTAAGAGCATGTATTTTGTGTATCTTGTTCAATACAAGGCAAAATTGGAAGACAAAAAAGCAAAAAATGGTATCGATGCTACAGCGAAGTATGAATTATTTTTAACCGACGTTAAAAAATATAAAAAATTTTTATTGGATCATCAAATCTCTAATAAAATTGAAAAACTGAAAAAACCATTTCCGAAATATTTGTGGATAGCCCGATTGGAGTCTGCAGATACACTTTATTGGGATTATGTTTATGATGCAACTGCAGCTCATGCAATCAAGCCTTACGAGAATATTGTATACAATTCCCCCGAACCCTAAAACAGCATTATTAAATGAATATATTGGCAATTAATCATTGATGTCGGAAAAATCTCCCTCCCTTGAAGCCGAGCAGTGTGAATCTCTTGAGGCGGAGTTTCCAATGGATACTGATCCGAAAACTGCGGAATTAATAATTAAGTCTGAAGAATCCCAAGCGAAATCTGGTCGGATAATAGGTTTTATTTGTGTCTTTTTGGGTGCAATTTTACTTATTTTAGATATCGCAGGAATTGTTAATTTCAATATTCAAATAGGTGCTTTCAATAGTTCATTATCGAACGCAACCCCCGGCGTCTTTCTAATCCTTATAGGATTTCTAGTCATCTGGGTTACAAAACTTAAGATTAAAGTTATAAAATCCTAGAAGCCGCAAACAGATAAGGTATTGTTAACAGGAATCCATTGGTAAATAAAGGAAACAAGGATTATCATGAGCGCAATTCTCATCTCAATTTTTCTCATCGTCGCAATCGTTGCGATCGTCTATTACCTGGCAAAAAAGATCACGGTCCTTCTGGTCAACGCTGTCCTGGGGCTCATCCTGCTGTTTCTTCTCAATTTCCTGCATGTCATGCAGTGGATGGGAAAACCGGATCTGGGATATGGCCTTGTTACTCTCCTGATATCGGTAATAGGAGGAGTACCTGGCGTGTGCATCCTCGTACTGTTGAATATTCTTGGAATTACCCTGTAAATCCAAAAAATCATTTTTCTGTCTGCTGTTTTGTACGGCATCATCACCACGGTTTTTAATGCTCCTGAAAAGCCATCATTTGATTTCGATCGATCCGAATTTTGTTTTTGGTATCGGACACCATTGCCTGAAGTTTTTCAATCGGGATCCGATTGGAAAATAAAAATCAAAGTGTGGTTACATTTTTTTAATCAAGGTCTGATTATTTTTTTTCAAGCAGTGTCTGATTAAAAAAATAAATTCAAAGTCTGGTTGGAATTTTTTGAGCATGGTCTGATTATTTTTTTTCAAGCAAAGTCTGGTTAAAAAAATAAATTCAAAGTCTGGTTGAAATTTTTTGAGCATGGTCTGATTATTTTTTTTCAAGCAAAGTCTGGTTAAAAAAATAAATTCAAAGTCTGGTTGAAATTTTTTGATCAAAGTCTGATTGATCCGGAAATGATTTTCAATCGCGATCGCGTACCCGATTGAAATTTTTTGAGCAGAGTCTGGTTGATCCGGATCAGTGGCCGGAGGTACTGTCTGCGTGAGATGCCGGAGCGGGTTTACGTCTGATGTGTTGACTGGTTTTTCTTCATTTCGGTTGAAAGAATCAGAAACGGATCGCGTTTTTTTATTTCCAGGCAGAGTCTGGTTGTTCTGCGAACAGATTCCAGGCAGGGGCTGGGGGGTTGATTGAAAATTTTTGAGCAAGGTCTGATTTATTTTTTTTAAGCAAGGTGTGGTTGAAAATTACAAATCAAAGTCTGGTTGAAATTTTTTGAGCAAAGTCTGATTATTTTTTTTCAATCAAAGTCTGGTTAAAAAAATCAAATCAAAGTCTGGTTGGAATTTTTGGGGCAAGGTCTGGTTGAAAAAACAGGGAACTCTTTTCGAAAGCTAACGAACGAAACCATGTGATGTGGCGCCTTCCTACCGCAATGAAATTAATTCGCTTCGCGGCAGGGATTCCGTGAGACGTCGCGGTTTCCTTCAGATTGAACTGTTCGGAATTTCCGAATAGTTGCATCGCGGGTCAGTTCACCGCTCTCAAAAATGCTTGCTGAAAAAAGGAGATTCAACTAACGTGCGAGTGCGCTGATGTGCAGCTCTATGGCTTCTGCAATGTTTTTCTTTGCCTCCTCAACAGTCGCAATTTCCTCTTCCGTCAACCAGTACAACTCGTTGTGGCGGGCTTTGTCTGCTGGGTCAGCGAAGTTTATGGTGCGGATTTCAGATTGCTTGCAATTCACACGAGTCGCAATGATTTTTTCATCCGGTGCATCGATGCCAGTTTAGACCTTCGCTTTGTGTTTGTAAGAGGATATGCGCAATTTTCGCGCAATACGCGCAATGCCTTATGCATCAGGGTCTCCATCAATGTGTTTCTTATTTCGTGCATTCTTCTGATTGGATAACAGGGAATACCGGGAGGACTTGCCAGTACCAATCCTGATAAGAACACCTTTGTTAATTAAAGCTGTCAGATCATAGAGCGCTTTTCTCGTAGATACAGATACAAGTTCCTGGTATTCGCGTTTGGACATACTCCCTTGTTTCCTCATACAAGTGATCGCCATACGTTGCCGATCATTCAGCTCCGACTGAGCGAGATATTCCTCCGTGAAGATATCCTTCTGCATTGTCAGGGTGAGTCCCCAGGCATTTGTCTTCCACAGGACCGGCTCGATACGATAGTGGGCGATGTGCGGTAACATCTAATATTCTATTCCCTTAACGCCGCAATCTCGTTCTGAATAATTTTCAATGCGAACTTGAACAGATTTTCTGCATCCGATTCTGTAATTATCTTCCCTGAATGAACGAAATCGTTCCTTTTTTTGTTATATTCCGTTAAAAAAGAATATTCTTGAACATCAAGATTCCCGTTGGAATAGAGCAGCTTCATCTTATTACTAATTCTCTCTTTGTCCGGATCTTGTTTTTTTCCTCTTTTTCCTACTATTTCCTTATTCCCCGACGACAAAATTCTGAATTTTTTTGAGATGTGTTGTTCAACAATCAGCCAGCAGAATATATACGCTTGGGAGAACTCATAATTTTTCAGATGAGTATTGCTTTCGAGTAAAAACAATAATAATTCATTCAGTTTTTGATTTTGGAAAACCCGCTCTGATAACCTAAGAATTGTATCCATCTCATTGAGGTGAATTTGTGTACTTCTAATTCTGGCAAAGAAGTTAGGAGCATTTCCTGTAATTTCTGATATCTTTCTACTGTAAGATCCGAGTGGTTTGCCTAATGGGTTCTGATCGAAGGGAGATTCCGAATGCACAATCTCCGACTTTCTTACCGAAAAAGCTTCAATGCCCTGAATCAGGGATATTGCAAAAATTGAATTGATAATTTTTATCGATTCTTCTTCGGTCACACTCTCAATAAGGACGAGACCATACCGGTCGTAAAATCCCATCCGGTTATGAAACGTGAATCCGAATTCATATTTCGGATATTGGAAGCTGTCTGGGCCGAACACTTTTTCCCGGAACGATAATTCAACATCATCCCCAATACGGACTGCGGGTGTGAAATATGCTCCAAAAAATGTTCTCATATTTTTCTGAGGTTCGGGAATGTGGGAGATTACTTCGGTTTTTTTCGCTCTCTTGTCAGCCGCCATCATTCGTGCAGCCTCAATAGAACTTTTCTGGTTCAGTTCATCCGGGGAAATATTTGTCACATTCCCCCTGAAGACAAAACACATGTCATTTGAACCAAAAAGACGACTGGAAACAAATCCCAAGGGAAATGAATATGCTGATGATAGGTTGATCCATCGTAAAAAATCGTAGAAAGATTCCCAAAATTCATCGGAATATTTATGCTCCATATCTCCTACATCCGGTGAAATATTCCAGGTATCCGCGATGACAGGTGCCCTTTCTCTCCATCGGGGCTCTTCCATAATTTTAATGACTTTTTCGCCTATTTCGGCCGTCTTGAACGGACCTTGGACAATTATCTCTTTATCCTGTCGATGGGGATTGTGAAAAAGAACCAGCAGCTGGAACTCAATAGGTTCCAAAACCCAGATGATTTCAACCTGACAGGGATTCGTAAATAACATCTGGGGAGCAATGAACTGTCGTTCGAAATCATCGAGCATATCGAAATCTTTTCGGAAATCGTCAATGATTTTCAAAAGATGTGCTTTCTGCCCTTCAATATCCGAATCAGTCATTATTTCTTTGACCCTGAATACTCATCGCCCCTCAACAATCGCAATCTCCTCTTCCGTCAGCCCGTACAACTCGTACACCAGCGCATCGATCGCCACATCCGCCGCTTCAACCTGCCGAGACAGCAGCGTCTTCCCATGATCGAGTTTCACATCCTACATTTTTTTATAAATATTTAAGGGTTTGATGTTATAGTATCACAAGCGATTATGCCTTCGTCAAATAATGCAATGAAAAATAACGTCATCGCTCTTGTAACGCAGATCAATGATGTTAAAGAACTCAACAATTTATTGAAAGATGCTTCTGATTTTGCTGGAACCCTTTCAACAACGTTCGAGTTAGGGAAAAATGTCTATCTTTTTTATAAACGTAAAAATTTTGAAGCGTTCACTATTGAATTATTCAAAAAATTACACTCGAATGAGTCAGATGCAAATATTGACTCAGAACAATTAAATAAATATTTTAATAATTCAACGAATCTCGAACATATGAGTCAGATAATTGATACAAGTCTTCACTCTCACTCGATAAAGTGCTCAGCAATATTGGGACATTATGCGGGAGGATTGCTCTCTCAAAGAATCCTTCTCGAATATAAGGATACGATTGTTGTAAATGCACTAAAAATCATGAATGATCGGGATCTTAACAATTTTATTAAGCTCTTCAAGTTTGTAAAATCGCGACCGGATTTGATGGAAAAACATAACAAACAACAATTAAGGACGCACGATATTCAAACAGATTTAGCGGAACTCAATATTCCTATTTTTGAACTTGAGCTGACCATCGAGAAACTTAAAAGCGTACAAGGGATCGGGTATGACATCGGGGGGTGGGGAAGCGTGGGAAATGCATGGGGGACTTTCAAATTCAATGAAAATTCGGATTATTTATTTAAACTGATAAGCAAGTTTGAAGATATCGTTTGTTTGCCTTGATTTGATCTTCGCGTTTCTTCCATCCAGTCCTTCTCACAGAAATCGAAAAATAAAGAATTTTGTATTCGCTCTTGGAGAATACCAATCGCTACCATAAATTATCCATTTTTGATTTGGCATCTTTGCAAATTCATCTTTTTCTTCGATCAAATGTGTTATGCTGAATTTCATGTCGCGCTCGTCCAAATCTTCGTCAGAATTCCAAATTGCGACAATCATCGTGTCGGTTTCGATTAACTGGGGAAACTGCTGTATTTGCTGAAATCCTTCCAAAATTTTATCACGACAATATTTTTCATCACGTGCATGATTACCATACGGCACCAGAATGTCGTCCATTTCAGGTGATTCATTTAGATCTATAACCTCAGGTCCATCGTGTTTTTTATGAATATGTTTGATCTCAACAAATCCACGAAAATTATTTTTTGATATAAGCAAATCCGGAGTTTTTTCTCGATCTGAACGAGAGATTATCTCGACCGAATAACCATCTTCACAAAAAAGTGAGACAAAAAGAAGTTCCACCAGGAAATCAGACATACGAATATTATTGAATTTCAAAGCTTCTTTAAATAAAATATTTGCGCCTTTCAATTTATTTGCTACATCAATTAGGGGAGTATATCTTCTTGCATTTTCTCCGTAAATTGTCTTTAATTTTAAGAAAATTGCATCCCTCAATCCATTCTCATTTTTTAACTCATCCGGATTCATTGCTTTCCACAATCGCAATTTCTTCTGCCGTCAGCTCGTACAACTCGTACACCAGCGCATCGATCGCCGCATCCGCCGCCTCAACCTGCCGGGACAGTAGTGTCTTTTCGTGATCGAGGGTGGCGTCCTGCAATTTTTTGTTTAACTCCAGCATCTGCGAGACGAGCGCAACCATGCGATCGTGGCGGGCTTTGTCTACTGGGTCGGCGAAGTTGATGGTGCGGATGGGAAATTTTTTTAGGATTACATACGCTGGCATGAAGAAGCCGTGTTGTAATTTTGGCAAATATGTTCTGAATAAAAAAAACATCAAAGAACTATTGAGAATTCCGAGAAGGAATTTATCTTTCGAGGGTATGATGAAACATTTGTTATTTGCATAATATCCAGATTCATCAAATGTAAATTCTGGTCTTTGACAAATTTCCGGATAAATGATCTTTGTCTTTTCAAATTCGAGATAATATTCGCACGCACGTAATTCCCACCAATAATCCCCCTTATCTAATCGGTTCTCACCCGCTTCAGAGAATGGTTCAAGGTGATTAGCTAACACCGGATATGTATCCTTAAACCATTTCCATTTATTTTTCGTTTCTCCGGAAAGAGAGTTTGTCCAACCTTTAGGAATCAGAATTACATTATTTTCCGGTTTGAGTGGTTTGTATTTTTTAATATTTTTTCCGAGTAAAAACGGTTTAATTAAAGTTACATTTTTTGGGTCTTCTTCAACGAATCGTTTCTTTGAATTATCGTCAATAACGAATGCTTCGGTCAGTCCAGTAATTATTCCTCTGAAATCTTGGTTTGAAATGTATTTATCGAGTGAAAGTCCAGCGCTATTTATCTTTCTCAACAATTCTTCTGTTTGTTTACTCTCCAAAGTCCATCCATCAGATGTGAGATCCTTAAAACCCAACATCATAAGATTATTTTTAACATAATCATCTAGACTTGGGAAATCTAATGCCTCTACTTTCGACACTCCAAATTCTCTCAATGGTTTTTCATTTGAGACTCTGATGATGCAAGGATAAGTAATCGCAGTGGTGAAGACTGGTAGATCTCCAAAATCCACAATTTCTTCAATTTGTTTTGTTAACAAATATTTTCGAAGCGTCTTCCCATAATTGGCTCGCAACCACTTGTTCGCTACAATATACGAGAAAAGACCTTTAGGTCGGAGTAACGAGATGCCTTTTTCGATAAAGTACGCATAAAGATCAGCAGTCCCAAGATAAACCTCGTAATGCGTCTCGAAATATTTTTTCTGTTCTTTCAACGCCTCTTGTCTGAGATACGGCGGATTCCCAATCACCGCATCGAACCCGCCCGCCGCCATCACCGGCGCAAATTCTCTTGACCAGTCGAACGGATTGATCCGCTTAACTTCCTCCGAAGGCATCTCCGGTGTCAGGATATCCGTCCCGATGAGAGAGTTCCCGCACTTGATGTTCTGGTGCAGGGACGGCAGCGCCCGCTCCGCAAAGAGCTTGAGCTGCTTGTCGATATTCTCCTCGTTCTCCTCTTCGAGCACTTTCAAGAGGAGCGAGAGCTTCGTCACCTCGACGGCCTGCTGGTCGATATCCACGCCAAAGATGTTGTTTAAGAGGATGCGTTTCTTCTCTGCGGTCGTGAGGCGCCAGTCGCTCCGGGTCCGGGTGGCGTCGCCGCTCGTGCCGGCCTTGTAGATTGGGAGTTCGGCCTGTGCGAGGTGTTTCTTTCCCCGGGGCGTGGCTTCAGGCAGGAGAGCGAGAACCGCCGGGTCGGCCACGGATTTCTTATCGATGAAGACCGGGACGAGGTTCTCGATGTACCAGTCGCGGTGCCAGTCGAGGAGGAACTGGTATGCCCCGATGAGAAAAGAGCCGGAGCCGCACGCGGGATCGAGAACCCGGAGTTTCGCCACATCGCGGGGCGTCTTGTCCTTCACCAGTTCGCCCACCGTGTGCTTCACGATGTATTCCACGATATACTGCGGAGTGTAGAAGACGCCTCCCGCCTTCTTCACTTCCGGCTTGTACTCCACCTTTGCCTGGTGGCCGTCCGTGAGCCGGATTACCTTCCCTAGGAACTGCTCGTACACATGGCCGAGGATCTCGGGCGGGATAACCGAGAAGAGGTACGGGGTCTCGGGGTAGTAGAGCCGTTTGATGATGCCTTTCAGTACTTTGTCGTCAATCGCCAGCGAGAGCGAGAGGGTGTCGGGCATCTCGTTCCAGTCCGGCTCTTTCTCGAAATGGAAGAGACCGGAGTTGTATTTCGCATCAGCCTCTAAGAAAATCTTGCAGAGCCGGGCATAGACCTGCTCGCCTTCCAGCAGCTTGTGGAGCGTAGTGTACTCCTCGATCCCCCGGTCCTCGCAGATCCTCAGGAAGAGGAGCCGGTCGATGGTCCGCTGGACAACCGTATTGAGTTCATCCACCGACAGGGCGGGGTTGCGGATAGCGATGTTCTTCGCGAGCGCATCCCGCCATGATTCGATCTCGGTCAGGATATCGTCATCCACCGTTGCCGTACCCTTCTTGCCTTTCTGGGACCCGGCATACTTGTCGAACGATCCTTTCAGGATACTGTCCTGTGAGAAGATTGAGACGAGGTACTCCCACTTATCGGGAATCTCTTTGTAGGTGAAATACTCGATCCGACCCTTGGCCGCAGTATCCCCATGCTCGGGCTTGATCGTGCAGTCATAGATCGCCCATTCCTCGAAGTTTGTCAGGATGGAGAGCGGGAGTTTCGCATTCCATGCGTACCTGCGCAACTGGAGTGCAGAATCCGCATCGTCCTTGATCCGCACTGACGGCTTCTTGGTCTCGACAATGAACTTCCGGATGCCCCCGATCCGGAAGGTATAATCAAAAAAGTAGGTGGTCCCGCGAATACGGATCGGCTCTTCGTGCAGCACTTCACGATAGGCTTCCGAGTGTCCCTTGTTGTTGTTGACATCCCAGCCCAGTGCATGGAAGAACGGATCGGTGAAATCCTGCCGGAGCTGGGTTTCATTGTATTTCTCCTGCCCGCGAATGTAGGCATCGCGATGGAATGTGTACTTGTCAACAAGGGGCTGGATCGTTTCGGGTACTGCCATTACTAGTGTGTCACGCTGATGACCGTTAAAGATGTTGAAATATAATTCGGGGAATTTGGGAGGGAGGCGTGAGGTTTGTTAAAGCAGAGGAGATCTGAATCTCGACAACATCATACCCCGAGCTCGGTCCTGACCATTTTCAGGGACCTAACCAGTCTGGCTTTGATATCATACTGGCTCGCCGTCACATCCTCAATTTCTTCATCAGATGGCGGCTCATCACCGATGATCATGACTGCGAGAAGTGTAATGATAACTTCGTTATCCTCCTTCAGTGGCATTTCATGGAATACTTCTGCAATCTACCGCTTCACGCTCTCAATAAATGCAGCATCCATCTCACATCGTTCATCAACCGCAGAAAGAAGTTCGTCATGGACTGCCTTTTTGGAATAATACAATTTCGTGATGACCCCGGCATCTTTTGCCGCTTCAATCGCCGGGACAAAATCGCTGTCTCCGGTAACAATAATGGCATACCCAATCTGGCCCGACCAGCTCAGCCGGACCAACTCGACTGCAAGCAGGATATCCACGCGCTTCTGTTCGTACGTCCCATCATGGTTCTTACGTAATTTCCCGTACCGCATCTGGAAACGGGGAAGCCCCTCAATTTTACTGGCGAACTTATTATACTGGCTGGCTTTTGCCTTTTCTTCCACAGTTGGGGGTTCGCTCACGTAGGGTTTGCAATCGTAGAAATATGTCCTGAGGCGTTCCTTGTTCCCGCAGACTACATCGCAGAATTTAACAAAATCAATCTTCCTGCCATCGTTAAGGACTTTGGATAAATACCCGTTGTCAATGAAAACAGAAGCACGATCATTCATTAATTTTTATTAAATTACTTGAGAAGAAGAAACTATCGTCCCAAGTCTTTCGACAGGACGATAGCGAGTATAACACATATACATTCATTCAAATTCTTATAAAGTTTTTGCAAATTTCTAAAGATTACACGATGTTTTTTGGAATGTGAACCCTTCCCTACTTCGTCCCATCCACCTCAGGGTGGCATCATCCTTTTCGGGAGGACTTACTCACTGGATCTAATCTTTGTATTGCAATACCAATAAAATTTCCATTAGTTGAATAGAAATAATGACCCTCTTAGTATAGTGCAAAACCACCAGCTTCCGGTCCCTATACTATACACATAGATCGCGAATCCAGAAATCCCCAATCCAGATCCAATCTCAACAATTTTGCCGCACCTCCCACCCCCACTCCACAATCCGGCCCCATAAAACGCTCCGTTACAAATCCCGCAGCCGCGCCCGGATCCAAAGACCAAACACCCCCCAAACGCGCCCCAATCCAGCCCCCGTTTCCCTCATACTTGCCAGAATAACTGCGAAAAAACCCGTAGCAACCAAATACCTTTTAAACCCGAATTTGCTAACATCTGGATCAATACAATGATCAGCAAATACGTCGGACACCTGGGAAAAATGGCGAAACAGATCTTTGCAGCACTCAAACAGAAGTGCACAGCAGCGATCGAATGGTTTACGTCCACCCCCTCAGCAGCAGTTCGCCGTGCAAAACCGGTCCTTGTAGCAGCCGATGGAAATGTACTGGACATGGGGAAGCGGTACAGGTTAACGAGCGGCCACGCCCCACTCTTCTCGCTCTTCACCTTCTTTAAAAATAGTCAGTAAAACGTCGGTCCGGGGTTCCGGGTTCTCAATCGTGGGTTTAATCCTGTAGGTTACCTGCCGAATCGAAAAAGGCAGCAAATTGCAGGATAATAGCCCCGGCTATACCCGGACCGGCGTCTTTGGAATTGAATCTAAAGAGCACCAGCGCCCGAAGAATCGTTGTTGAACAAAAACCAGACAGAAGTGAAAAAAATGAATGAATTACCCGACGAGAACGGAATTGTCGAAAAGAACCAGGAACAGCAGGAGAACACCCCGGGCGGGGAGAAGACGAACGGTGGCACGTCTGCGGGGCATGGAAAGAGAAACGGTCATCACGTACCCCGGGGGAGCTGCGAGATCGCGGGTATGCTGGAAGATGAGGGGTATATCGTCGGGATTATTGCCGATCCAAAATCCCCGTTCGATCTCATCGGCTGGAGCAACGCGGGATCTATCCTTGTCCGGGTGACGCGACCCATAGAGCTCGTGGCAAACGCCCGCACTGTCCGGGAGCAATATGAGGAGGTCATCCTGGAGATGGAGCCGTATTACCGGACGGAAGCCGACAACATCCAGTTCATGGTACTCTCACGGGAACACGGGCTGCTCCGGTACCGGGTCTATGACTGGGGTATCGGTAATGTAAAGACCATGCAGAAAATTATGAAAATCCCGCGTGCATCAGTGTCCGATCAACAAACGGAAACAACCGGGCCTGCGAATCAACGAGCGCGCAACTCTCCCTGCCCGGTTGGGCCAACCGGGCTTGCATTCGCCCCCGATGCACCTCCCCTTCTGGTGGCTATACCAGAGTAAATCCTATAATGGTATGTCAAACGGGCGCCCCGCAAGACACCAGAGTACAGAAGTCCGAACACAACCGGGACACGATGAGACCCATCGTGGGTCCCGCCAAATCCAGGAGAAACCAGTATGGCACGGACCGCCCAGAGCCCTCGTCTGCTCGCACCCCGGGATCCAGAGGATCCAAAGTCGCGAAACGCGGAGGTCGGCTCGCAACACCGGCCCGGCCAGGGAGGAACCAGGACAAGGAAAAAAACACAAAGGAGTGATAAATTATGGCAGACTTTAGCATCAGCAGCACAACCAAGAGCGCGGTTCGGAAGATCGTCGAACCGATAGCCGACGTGACGGCCTTTGACAACATCGTCCAGGGCGTCATCACGAACAACCCCTTCCAGTGCGTTTCCTACAACGCATCGGGAGTGAGCCACGCACCCGTGGAAAAGAGCAAGCAGGGATACACCGCACGGATCGTGTACCAGGACGCGGAGGCAAATACCATCGCGGTAATTACCATCCGGGCCACCACCATCGCGGCCTTCACGAGCGCCGCAAACCAGATCAAGGACGACACCCAGTTGAAGACAACCTTCGGGGGAACAAACTTCCGGGACTCGGACAACGAGAAGTACGCAACAACCCTGCGGTGCCATGATGCAAACGGGGAGATCTACTCCGTCAACTTCAGCCGCGACCAGGTGACCCTCACCTCGTACACGGACGAAGCCATCCGGAGCCGGGTCGAGACCTGGGCAGACACCATTGCAGCACTGGGATGATGATGATGGACAACGAACTCATCATCATGGGAGCATTCCTCGGGACGGGGCTGCTCGCGTACGTGATCATCCCCGGCCTGCTGGTAATGTGGGACCGGGTACTGGACCACATGGAATCGGGCGGAAACAACTCAAAGTAATGCGCTCATAACAAACGGGGCCGGGGAGATTCCCCGGTCCTAAGCTTTTTTTAATGATTGAGACTTGAGCAATCCGATTCCTGAGAACTCATCTCTCCACAGTCTCATCTTCTCTCAATTGTATGGTTATTCTCTTCGGCAGCTGCGAGTGTGACCCCCTCTCTCCCCCAGAGGGGGAAGCACCCCAAGGGGAGCACCCTCTTGACCCCCTGCGATTTTCAGGTTTTGCATCAACCGCCAGGAGAGTTATCGCTACACGGGGGATGCCCACGCGGCGGGGGTGGAGGCGCACAGCGCCGGAACCCCCAAGAGCGTCAAATCCCCGTACGATCTTCTGAACCCAAAAAATGTAATCGAGAACCGGTAGTGATTTTCAATCGAAGTCCGGATAAATTTTTTTCATCAAGATTCGATCGAAATTTTTTGAGCAGAGTCCGGCAATTTTTTTTCAATCAAAGTCTGGTTGAAAAAATAAAATCAGACTCCGATTAAAATTTTACAAGCAGAGTCTGGTTCAAAAATAAAAATCAAACTCTGATTGAAATTTTTTGGGCAAAGTCTGATTATTTTTTCCAATCAAGGTCCGGTAAAAATTTTAAAATCAAAGTCTGCCTAAAAATTTTAAATCAGGATCCGATTAAAAATTTTGAGCAGGGTCTGGATATTTTTTTTAAATCAGTTTTTGATCGAAAAAAACAAGATCCGAATAAAAAAATCGGCCAGATTTTCAGCAGTGAATTTACAAAAAGGTCAAAATGAGAAACGTATCAATCCACTCTAGAACACATTTGCTTCTGAATAGACCATAACCTGATCCTGCTCGATCTCGTATGGCTTGATCTCACGGGAATGGGCAGACATCCGCATCTTGACCACTTCAAGCGCCAGGTGCACATCAGTCAGATCCGAGGGGCGGACATACCGGAGCAGGATCACGGTATCAGAAAGGTACTCAATAAGCCCGTGACGGCTGGAAAAAACATTATCCCGGTGCGTCTCCGAGGTCAACATGATCGTGCAGTCCCGGTCACGCAGCCCTTCCATAAACCGGTACATCTCCTGCCTTCGTTCAGAATCGGTATTAAAGAGGTCTTCAAAGAGTGAGATCGGATCAATCACCACCCTGCTGGCCTTCACTTCTTCAATAAGTTTGGGCAGTTCGTTTTTGATCCGGTTATTGGCAACATTGAAATCCGTGGGATCGAGTTTGATTACAAACAGCGATTTGTTCAAAAACGGGGAAATATCCCATCCTTTCTGTTTCATATACGTAAGGATCCGGTCCTCGCGCTCCTCAAGGCTGATGTAGATGATGTGCTCTCCTTTCTTCAGCCCGTCCCAGACAAATTCAAGAGAAAAGGTTGTCTTACCCGTACCGTAGGTACCGATGATCGCACAGATACTGCCCGGAATAAGCCCCCCGCCCAGCATATCGTCAAGGCCGAGGATTCCCACCTTAACCCGCCCGGGACTCAAATGACCACCCGGATGTTGCTCACTTCAAAACCACTGGTAGTCGAGATACGAACCGCAAATTTCACGAGATCGCGCTCCTCAAGGTGAGGCATTACCCCTCGGAATTTCTCGAAATACATCACCCGCTGCCGGCGCGAACCGGTACTCTCTTCCCATTTAAAAAGCATAACGGCATCTACAATATCTGAAAGTTCTTTCTCCTGAACTGAATCAAGGATGCCCTGCGTGAGAAGCAGGTAACAGGTAAGGCCCCGTTGTTTTGATACCCGCTGCAAACCCCGTAAAAATCCGGTGAGATCTGACCAGCTGCCGGGAGTATTGGATTGTGTTGCGATATCGGTGATAGAATCCATAATGATAAGACCTTGCGGTTGTGCGGAATTGATAACATTTGCGAGCTGGACGAGGACATTATCATGACCCGACCGCTTCTGAATTCGTGTAAGAATATCACTGTGGCTGTACCACTCATCGGGAACAATACTATTGTCAAAATAGAGTTCAGAAAGATCATCAAACAGGATTGAATCCACGAGCTGGCTTACATTATCAACATGCAGCGAACTGATGATCTCCTGCTTAATATTGTCCTTGTGCCGGGTGAACGTGATATAGTGGATATCTTTGGGAACAAGCTGACCCTGCAATGCATTATTTTTCCGGGCATCCTCCAGGTTTACTATCGAGCTGAACACAAACTCGTTGGTTCCGGCCCCAATACCCCCAAGAAAAAGGATAACCGAACCCGGTGGCACTCCTCCTTCGAGAATCGGATCGAGCGATGAGATCCCGGTAGGCATCTTTTTACTGGCAAGTTCCTGCATAAGCCCTCCCATGGTAAATGAATGAACTATTCTTCACACACTCTCGTATGGGTTGTATTATAAATATATCTGATTGTAAAAGGCCGATTCTCCCGGCGTTCCGGGAAAAACCCCGCGAAACACTGGTTTTCCCGGAGCAACACATACATTATATAGAATGGTCTACCGATTATATCTCTGGAATACAATAATTTTACGGATGGGGTACTGGTGAATTATGGGGATTTCTGAATTCTTTAACTCGCGTAAAAAAACCCGAACGGAAAATGGGGCTCAGGTTCCCGATAAGCCGTCTCCGGGAACAGAAACACCCATTGCCGGTGGGAATACAGGAACAACGCCATTACCTCATTCCGGAAAACCAGATGCAACATTTCGTCACTATTTTCATCTGCTAAAAGGGGCCGGAAAATCAGTTGTCGAAGAATATAATTTCGAACGTGACGGGACACTGGTTGATGCAAAGATCGACGATTCCTATGAGATCATC
>Ga0209340_1001136_pt1 | contig 21215 bp, 20 predicted proteins | sample EPASupsiteSAE323_FD_187266 | JGI IMG/M metagenome (GOLD analysis project Ga0209340, IMG submission 187266) | Bioremediated contaminated groundwater from EPA Superfund site, New Mexico - Sample SAE3-23 (SPAdes) (version 2) | ecosystem: Environmental > Aquatic > Deep subsurface > Groundwater >... | reverse complement strand
CAAGGCTCAAAGTGCTGGTCGAAAGTTGATAAAAGTAGATCCCAGAAACACCACTCAAAGGTGTTCTGCTTGTGGAAGCATAGTAAAGAAAGAACTGTGCGACAGATTGCATGAGTGCCCTTATTGCAGTTTCTCATGCAATCGAGACTACAATGCTTCCAGGAATATACTCATCACCGGGATGGAACAGCCCGTAGCGCCCATCGAGTCGAAACCTCTACATCACATAACCGTGATGCAAATATTGGCTATGACGTGGGAAGCCGCGCCCTTAAGGACGCGATAGTTCACAGTTGGCGAGATGAAATAGCTTTATACCTTGGCCATCCATAGCTCATTAGAGGCAGGACAAAGTGAGATGTAACACACTTTTTAGAAGTTCTATCCTGGTAATTGCGATTATCATTGCCACCTTAGACGCAAGCTGCCAGAATCAAGATCTAATTGGCTACAATGGCAGCAGAGATGAAACACCAAGAGAAGCCTATAACCTCTTGCTGAACACCTCACTCGAGATGAGCTATCTCGATACGATGATTTCGCTTTCTGATTGGGATCAGGGCATTTTGATGCCGCCAAACGGAATCGATTACAGGGCGAAGGCACAAAGCTACCTGACGGATCTGGAAAATAAAAAGGGAATCGACCCTGAATTTGGCAGACTTCTAATAATTGCAAATAATGGCAGCAATTGGTCTACAGTCGAAGCCGCTAACCTCCGACATTGGAATCGCGATTATGATAAGAGGATAAAACTGCCGGCGGACTTCGCGGCCCGGGAGTCCGAGTTGGCATCTTTAGCCCAGGCAGCATGGCAAGAAGCAAGGGAGAAAAACGATTACTCGATATTCAAGCCCCATCTGAAGAACATGGTTGAGCTAAATCGAGAGAAGATCGCATATTGGAGCTATGAAGAGCATCCGTATGATGCCCTCTTGGATGATTTCATGCCTGGCATGACGGCTTCCAAGTGCGATAGGCTCTTCGATATAATCAAACCTCCCATCGTCCAGTTGATAAAGGAAATAAAAGCCTCCAACGAGACAGCTCCAAAAGATATCTATGGTTCTGCAAGTTATATTGTTGATAAGCAAGAAAATCTTACGAGGAATATGACAATAGCCCTAGGCTACGATTACGGATCAGGTCTAATGATGAAGACCAAGAGAAATCCGATTACGTATGCCATTGGGGCACATGATATCAGGACCAGCATCCGATATGACGAGCACAATCCGGAAAAAGCCATAGCATCAGCGATACATGAATGCGGACATGGAATCGCCGCTCAGAAGATCCCAGATGAGTATTATGGAATGCCGATAGGAATTGAGCCGGGCATGGATATGGCAGAGGCCGAGTCAAGGTTATTTGAGAACAATCTGGGTAGAAGCAGAGCATTCTGGGAGTACTGGTTGCCTCAGATGAAAATGGAGTTTGAGCCTGAGATGGACAATGTATCTCTTGATGATATTTACATGCATATCAATAGGATGAACCTGGGCCCCATCCGCACTGAGGCAGACGAGGTGTCTTACATTCTTCATATCATAATCCGTTATGAGATCGAGCGTGACCTTTTCGATGGAAAGATCGGTGTAGACGATCTGCCAGCAATATGGAACCAGAAGTACAATGAATATTTGGGCATAAACATCACAAGCGACAACGAAGGCATTCTCCAGGATGATCATTGGGCCTCTGGGTTCTTCGGTTACTTCCCGGCCTATGCCATGGGTTCGATGAACGCAGCTCAACTGGATGCAGCCATGAGAAGAGACTACCCGGACATGGATCAGAGTTTCGCTTCAGGCAGCTTTTCCATACCCTTCGCCTGGATGCAAGAGCATGTGTACAAATACGGCGCCATTTACGAAACGCCTGAGCTTATGAAAATGGCAACAGGAAATGAGACACAAGCCTATGATTTCCTGAATTACCTGACCAATAAATACAAGAGAATCTACAATCTCAAATGATCCCTTCTGCAGAAAGGCATTTGATGGATGGACGCGGCGCAAATGAGTTATTCCGCTGTCCGTCACTTTATATAATTCGGATTTATAGTTAGACAGATGCCCGAAATCCTCAAATCAAGCAGAATGCATAATGTATGCTGAGAGTGAATATGCATGAAAGCAATAGGAATTGTAGGAAGTCCAAGAAAGAACGGCAACGTCGATACATTGGTTCAAACCGTTTTGGATGGTGCCAAACAAGCAGGCTATAAGATCGCAAAATATAACCTCAACGAGATGAAATACACGGGTTGCCAGGGTTGTGGATACTGCAAAAGCCATGATCATTGCCGCCTGGATGATGATGTCTCAAAGCTATTAAAGGACATGTCCGATGCAGAAGCAGTGGTGTTCGGATCACCAATATATTTCTACCAATTCACCGGGCAGTTCAGACTCATGGAAGACAGGATGTATTCGTTGATTGATGCAGGATTCAACTCCCGCTTGAGACCCGGAAAGAAAGCCATAATCGTGACAAGTCAAGGCAACCCAGACCCGGCAGCGTTCGAAAAAGTGGTCACAGAATTTGCCGGGATACTGGAGCGCCTTGGATTTGTCGTCAAAGAGATCATTAGCATGGAAAAAGGCGGCGCACCGGACGCAGTCCTGGAAAGAAAGGATCTATTGGATAAGGCGAGGTCTGCGGGGTTGGCCCTGTGAACCTGGCAATGCAGCCAGCTTGGATTTAGGACGAAATCAGGGCTGATCCGCGCCAATTCATTGGCGGGATACAGTCTTATTGATAAAGCCTAGATGACTCCGACTTCAGTCTAAGGAGGAGTCACTCCCGTCTTATGCCCTGAACAATCCCCGTCCAGGGATCGCTATCCTGCGAGAAAGCCCTGTACTCTCCGAAGCTCATGGTATCGTTTACAGCCATGTCAAGCCTATAGAGGCTGACAGATCCAGTTGTTGTTACATCCAGGCTCAGATTGCCTGCTTTCATCAAACCTGAAGCCGAGGCCTTCACGGTATCTCCGCCGTCGTTCATGGTCCCAGATCCAAATATTGAATCCTCAGATGCAAAGAGCCTGAGTGCCAGAATTCTGTTCTTGCTGTCCTTAAGCCTGAAAGACCAGTTTCCTGCCAAGCTTTCGGCAGACATGCTAGACGACGCTCCCATCAGAGAAAACGATGCTTCAGAGGTCTCTGTTGAGTTGGACTGAGAGTTCGAGGCTGAACCGGATACTTGATTGGAATTGGAGGCACTTATTCCCTGGCTTGAGCTCACATTGCTTTGCGTCTGATACGTAAGACCCGAGCTTGTCTTCACATAGCTTCGAGATTCCTGCGGATTTGTGCCGCCTCCAGAGGAATTGCCTATCTTGGAAAAGTCAACGCCACTCTCCTCGCTCCACTGCTTTCTTGAAACCTGTGGATTCTCCGGTATCCCGGTATCGATGATATAATTTCCATTGCTCTGATCTATGAGCTGGTCGGCATTCAGGCCCAGGCCTCCATCCAGGATCGCAGAATATGGAAGTGCATACAGCACCAAGATTGCAAGTGACATTGCAGCCAATAAAGCAGGTCTCATAGTAGCTCAACCACATTACCTATTGGAAAGTTTAACATCTTAAGACTTATCTAACCGTCCGCTCCTCCGAAGAGAGACAGACCTGCTCAAGTCAGAATTGTTCAAACCAGCAGATTCATCGACACCGTGAAAAGGTTGAAAAAGGATTAGAGCAAACTGCCCCGCGAAAAAGACATTACATATCCATGAAGATCATTCAGATATCCCCCTATTTTCCGCCCCACGTGGGCGGAGTGGAGTATCATGTAAAGGAGCTTGCCGAAGGACTTGTAAAAAGAGGCCACCATGTATCGGTCGCTTCCTCATGCGGCAGATGGACGGGCGAGCTTGTCATCATACCAAGCATTGACCTATTCTATTCACCAATGCCGATTAGGATTCCCAATCTAGACGCCGACGTCCTCCACAGCCATATCCCTAGCCCGCTCTTTGCCTTCATGCTCCGCCATCAATCTCCTCATGTTGTCACATACCACAATGACGTGATAATCCCGGAGATGGTCAACGGACATGCCTTGCCCCGTCCATTTGGCACCACTTTGGAGAAGATCAATGAGAAGATGGTTCGACCTGTCCTGGATGAAGCTGAAATCGTGATTGCCACGACCAAAAGCTATGCAGAGACATCTCCAATTCTAAAAGACTACATCGATAAGCTGAGGATAGTTCCCAATGCAGTAAACGTCTCCCTTTACCCAAAGGACAGAGAGAAGAAGAACTATGTGCTCTATGCAGGCAGAATGGTCAGCTACAAAGGCATAGAGTCTCTGCTCTTTGCCATGAAGGAGGTACAAAAGAGGATCGATCTCGAACTGGTGCTGATGGGAGACGGCGCTGATCGCAGTAGCCTTGAACTGATGGCCGCACAGCTTGGCCTGAAAGCAAGGTTTGCGGGAAGATTGGAGCGAAGCATGTTTATAGACACAATCTCCCGTGCAGAGATGCTGGTCCTGCCCACTCAAAGCCGCCTGGAGGCATTCGGTATCGTTCTCCTGGAAGCCATGGCCTGTGAGACACCAGTCCTAGCCTTTGACACTCCCGGCGTAAACGAGATAGCCCTCAATGGGGGATGCGTCTATTCCAGCATTGATGAGCTGGCCGGGCTAATCCAGGAGCTTCATGAGGACGAAGCAAAGAGGCAAATGATGGGGCGGAAAGGAAGAAAAGCGGTGGAGGAGATCTACTCCTGGAAGAGCGCGCTTGACCTCATGGAGTCTGTGTATCGTGAGGTCGCCTGAAGCAGAAGCCGCCTGTGGCATATGAAGGCCTGGAAAATAATCTGATATGATTGATCATATATTATCATGAATGATCAGATATAATCATAGCCAACAATATAGAGTGTAATGGATAATTGCGCAGCAATTGAAGGTCTTTCCCAGAATATGACCTCGGAGAAATGAATTTGAGCAATAAGTCTAGGAACGAAAACGCAAAGGCCGCATTGCTGGCAACATTCATGAGCCTCGCTTCAATCATAGTAATACTCAAATTCACAGATACAAACATAAGCTGGAAGATGATCTCAGGGGTCCAATACAGATTCCTTGTATTGGGTCTGGTTTTGCATATGTTCTCATGGGTCTTCTATGCCGTAAGGCTCAAGTTGCTGGCTTCGCTCGCTGGCCATAAGATAAGCTTCCGTCTCTCTCTCACCTCCACTCTGGCATCCAATTTCCTGGCTGCCCTCACGCCATCTTCCGCAGGCGGCGAGCCCTTAAGGATCAAGATGCTGGCAGACGATGGCATGAGCTATGGAAGCGCTACGGCGGTCGCCGTAGGAGAACGGCTGCTGGACAGCATCTTCTTTGTGGCTGCTTTGGCAATCTTTCTCATATTCTCAAACTTCTTGACGGGATTCAGTCTGAAGATAGGCGCATTCTTCGTGGTCCTGCTCGTCTTGCTCCTGACATTTCTCTGGCAACTTGTCAGCCGCCCAGAGAGAGTCTCAGGGTTCATGGCATGGCTGAAGAAGAAGACGGACAACAGACCAATCGTCTACTCAATAGAAAAGGAGATCTGGCTCTTTCGAGATGCTGGAATTCAGCTTGCAAGAGAGGCCCTGCGCCGCACGCCAGCTATGGCCTTTCTCACTGCGCTGATCTGGATGTGCGATTTTCTGGTGCCATCCGCTCTGCTGGTTGGCATGGGATCGGACCCCAAGTTCCTTCTATCCATAACATCTCAGATCATCCTTGCGATAATTGCTATCCTGCCATTGACTCCAGGAGGCAGCGGAGTGGCAGAGCTGTCCATGAGCTATCTTTACTCCATGTTTGTCCCTCCATTGCTTCTCGGGCCTCTGGTCATCCTCTGGAGAATCTCCACATACTTTTCAAATATAGTAGTAGGAGCGGCATTTGCCGGGGCATCAATAAATGTCATGATGAAAAAGTGAACAAGCCACTGATTATGCTTAGGCTGTAGCAAAAAGCAAAACCATTAGCACCGATATCCTGACGAGCACGCTGATGCTTGTGGATATTATCACAAGGGTCAGGCCAGTCTTCATGCCGAAGACCGATGTGTAGTTCGGCAAAAGAGAACGCAATGAGTAAAAGGGTAGCATGAAGAGGCTGCCGACCATCAGCACGATCAGAGCTTTGGTCTCAGTTATCCCTCCGTTTTGGATGAGGGGGCCTAGAAGTGTTATGCCGGCTTTTGGGCTGGCCACGTAAACAGTAAGCGGAATCACAGTCTCCGGCGGGATGGAGAAGAAGTTGGCAAAGGTTAGGACATCAAGCGACTGCAATATGCCCTCCTCGCTCAGATACAAAACCAGAAAGGTCATAACGAAGTATAGCCCGGCAATTCTCAGGAACATTCGTCTCTGTCCAATCAAAGATTTTATTGCTGCTTTTTTATATAGTTCTATCTTTGAAAAATGCTCCCCGGATGCCCTGGCAGACGGGGAACCATTGCCTGACAGAGAACCATTGCCAGACGGCAATTCCGATAACGATGAGGCCTGAGATGCAGCAGAAACCGCAGACATGGAAGGAAGATAAGTTCGGCCAAGGACGAGCACCAGTGCGAGCTTTACGAGACCGGTGGCAATCGATATGAAGGCATAAACCCCTCCAACAAATATTCCCAGAACTGGAATTACAAAGGCCAGTTGATATGTGAAAAGCTCTCTGAAATAGACGGGAACGCTATTCATGATGGCGCTCAGGAATGCCTGGCGTTCACTGAGAACTCCCTCATCCTTCATTCTAGCAATCATTGTATTGGCGGCCAGAGCTGATCCGAGGCTGACTACAAAGGTGGAGGCCGATTCAGCAGGCAGATGAGATATCTTTATCAACGGACGGGCCACATAAGAGATGCGCTGGAATGCATTCAGCTCCACCAGGAACCCCGTAAGAAAGAGCATGATAAAAACAGTTATCATGGTGGAGACGGTATCATAGAGCGCTTGCTGGAGTATTTCTAGCATCATCAGATCCTTTTGTCGTAATTCTCATGTTGATATTTTATAATTTTCGGTCAACTCGTGTTATTATGTTTTCATAAAATCGGAAATATCCTATGCAAAAAACTGTGAAGAGCTAGGTTTATTACCTGGCAACGGAAGAAAGATAACTCTAAATGAGATCATTCTCTCCCCGCCTGGCAGCCCAGGCCCTCTGGCAGATGAGGATAAAAAAGAGGCCGTATGTGCTCTCTCATGGCATAAACGCTCGCTGTAACCTGAGCTGCCGCTTTTGCGAGTACTGGAGACGGCAGGGCCCGGAAATGAGCACACCGCAGATCCTGAGAATGCTGGATGAGGCCCGGGACTTCGGAATAGGAGTTTACAATGCCTGGACGGTGGAGCCATTGCTCCGAGATGACCTGCCAGAGATCTTGCGGCACGCCAAGTTCCTGGGCCTGACCACATCGCTCATAACCAACGGCCTTCTCCTTCAGAAAAGAGTAAAGGATCTCACAGATCTCGATCTTCTCTCCGTATCAGTAGACGGCATTAAAAGCTACAAAGAGCTGCGGGGAATCGATTTAAAGCCGATACTGGATGGAATCCGAAAGGCCAGAAATGCCGGACACGAGGTTCTCATGAACTGCGTGATATCCGGCAGGAATCTAAGCGAGCTGGAGGATCTGGTGCATCTCGCAGAGTCTCTGGGATGCAGGATCTCATTTGAGCCAATGCATGAGTCCCCCGGCATCGATGACCGGATCTGGAAATCGATAGCAATAAAAGATGTTTCCGCCTACGAGATGGCAGTAGAGCGATTGATTGAGCTGAAGAAGAACGGAGAGACCATCATCAACTCGTTGACATACCTTGAGATCATCAAAAATCTGGAGCCGAGATTCAATTGCCATGCTGCGGACATCATCCTGCATGTGGCATCAGATGGCACTATCGGCACCTGTCGGGTCCACCAGGAGGCGCTCGGAAACGTCACCGATGGACTGGCCAGGACATGGGAGGCCTCGAAGCAGAGGAAGAAGAAGATCGTAGAGGAGTGCGATAAATGCTTATTCTTCGGGTATGTGGAAAACAGTCTGCTCTACGAGTTTGTGCCTGAGGTTATGAGGCACTACGAGTGGATGTAGAAGCCCTTATCAACTCGGATTCAGGATAATTTGTTTTCTTTTATTTTGCCATAAATTGGGCTTAAAAGATCATGAAAGATAAACCAGTTTGAAAGCAAATATATAATCATAATTTAGTTGAGATAGATTTATATCTACCGAATAAGACTTAAAAGAGGTGTCCAAATAGCATTTGAATATCCAATGCAATTTAAAACCATAAAAAAAGATGCAATAGGGATTCGAATGCTATTTAAGTTGCATTAAAAGTAAGGCGATTTAAAATGGCTGATGAAAAATCGGATAAATCTGTTCAGACACCGGATCAAGGTCTATATTATCCACCTCGTGATCTTGTAGAGAACTCCAATGTCATGACCTGGATGAAGAAGAAGGGCCTCAAGACTGAGGATGAGATGCGGAAATGGTGCTCTGCCAATTACGTCACATTCTGGGATGAGATGGCTCGCACGTATGCCGACTGGTTTGAGCCCTACAATGAAACACTGCAGTGGAAAGCCCCCTTTGCCAAGTGGTTCATGGGCGGCAAGATCAATATCGCTTACAATGCCGTAGACAGGCATGCAAAATCTTGGAGACGCAACAAGCTGGCATACATATTCGTAGGTGAGCCGGTAGGCGACGTCAAGAAGATCACCTACTACCAGCTCTCCCGCGAGGTTAACAGGTTCGCCAATGCCCTCAAGGCTCAGGGAATCAAGAAGGGTGATCGGGTCGGAATCTACCTCCCCATGATCCCGGAGCTGCCAATTGCCATGCTCGCCTGCGCAAAGCTCGGAGCCGTTCACGTTGTTGTGTTCTCCGGTTTCTCTGCCGTGGCCGTACGTGACCGCCTGGAGGACTCTCAGCCCAAGATCCTCGTCACCTGCGACGGCTCTTACCGCCGTGGCAAGCCAATCGCGACAAAGCCCCAGGCTGATGAGGCCATCGCCGACCTGAAATGCATCGAGAAGGTAGTAGTAGTCAAGAGAAACGGCCAGGAGACCCCCATGACACAGGGGCGCGATGTCTGGTGGGATGAGTTCGTGGCAGGCAAATCTGGATCCTGCGATACCCTGCCGATGGACTCCTCAGATCCGCTCTTCATCCTCTACACTGCCGGAGCCGCCGGAAAGCCTCGCGGCATTGTGCATGCCCACGGAGGCATGTCTGTAGGGCCTGCATTCACCACATCCTGGGTCTTCGATATGAAGGACACAGATGTCTACTGGTGCACAGCAGACTGCGGATGGATCACCGGGCATTCCTACATAACCTATGGGCCGCTGTGCCTTGGAGCGACAAGCATTATTTACGAGGGCTCGCCGGACTATCCAGACTTTGGACGCTGGTTCCAGATCATCGAGGAGTATGGAGTCTCAGTGATCTACACAGCTCCAACAGCCATTCGCATGTTCATGAACGAAGGGCCATCCTGGCCTCAGAAGTACGACCTATCCACAGTCAGGCTTATGGGGTCAGTTGGCGAGGCAATGAACCCCGATGCCTTCGTCTGGTGGAGGAGGTACGTTGGCGGCGGATTTGCGCCAATCATGGATACCTGGTTCCAGAGCGAGACTGGCTCACAGGTTGTAGCCCCACTGCCCATCACTCCGCTTAAACCAGGATCGCCAAGCTTCCCCTTGCCCGGCTACAATGTGCAGGTTGTAGATGATAACGGCACGCCCGTCAAAGCAGGCAGCACAGGCAGTATCATCATAACCGAGCCCTGGCCGTCCATGCTCTTGGAGGTCTACAGAGATCCAGCAAAGTACAATGAGACATACTGGTCGACGTTCCCAGGCAAATATCTGTCCGGAGACAAGGCCCGCGTTGACTCAGACGGCTACATCTGGGCTCTAGGCAGAGGCGACGATGTCCTCAAGGTAGCAGGCCACAGGATATCCAATGCAGAGGTTGAGGCCTCAGCTGAGAAGCATCCGTCTGTTGCAGCCGCCGCGGTAGTTGGCAAGCCCGACAAAGTCAAAGGAGAGAGCATTGTGGTGTTCGCGGTTCTCAGGCCAGAAGCGAAGCCTGACGCGAATTTGCAAAAGGACATCAAGAACTTCGTCAGAAAGACCTTGGGGCCCATCGCAATTCCCTCGGATGTCATATTCGTCTCCGACATCCCGAAGAACAAGGCAGGCAAGCCTGTAAGGCCCCTGATCAAGGCCAAGGCTCTCGGTGAGGCTCTGGGTGACATCTCAGCAGTCGTCAATCCCAAGGCTCTCGACGAGATCAAGCCGCTGGCAAAGAAGTAGAGAGAAAACTCGTGTGCACGCCAGCAGGTCAACAGAATTTCACAGGTGCCGCGAGAGCCGGGCAGACGGCGCAAGGATCAAAGTGAGGGGTGCTTACTCACATCAGAAACTCCCTCACAATCCCTGCTGTCTCCACTGGATGGCTGATCCAGAAGATATGCCCGGCACCCTCAATCACCCTAATTTTTGCGTTAGGAATTTTTTCGGCAATTAGATAGCTGTTTTGCGGCGGAATCAGAGCATCAAGGTTGCCTGTCATCACCAGGGTCTCTGCATTGATGGCACCGAGTCTATCATCGACATCGAACGTCCGGAAGGCCTCAAGCTGGGACAGATAGGATTCGAGGGTTCCTGGGTAGGCCAGGTTGGCCCAGATCTTTTTCTCGACGATATCAGGATGATCTTTGATGAATTCTGAAGGATAGCAGACCTCTGAGGTCCACAAGAGATAGTCATGGGCCGAGAGGTCGGGCCTTGGAATGAAGTACCTCTCGATTTCAGGTGGCGGAAAGATGCGTCTCTTTCCCCCGGCAGCGGTGGCCCCAAGAACCAGTTTATTGATGCGATCTGGATAATCCAGCGCCGTCTGCAACGCGATCATGCCGCCCATGCTTCCTCCAAGAACATGGGCTCGGTCTATCCCCAGAGCGTCCAATAGTCCAGCTGCATCTCTGGCCATCTGTTTTATATTTAGAGCTCCCGTCGTCTGATCGCTCCTCCCGGATCCTCGGTTATCAAAAAGAATTACCTGATAGAGCTCTGCAAGTCTCAGCGGCAATTTCGTCCCCCAGTCAAGACAGTGGCCCGCGAGACCCATGATCATGAGCAGTGGCTCGCCCTGCCCGTGAATCTGATAATACATCCAAATATCGTCCACAAGAACCCTTCCGGCACGATCTGGAATAAGAACGTCGAACGATACGGGTGCTAAAGATAATGGGGCATCAATTGAATTCATGGGAGTAGATTCGCAGGGATACAATAAAGATTTTTTTGAGAGAAGATGTGTCCAACTAATCTGCGCAATCCATCTGTCAAATTAATCAGTTCGATCCATAAACTTGATAACCCTGAAAATCAGACAGAAATTTCAAGAGGTGTCAATCATCTCCAGCATCGTTCCCGACTTCGAGGTTGCTGTGGCAATGCGGCACATCGCTTACAGAAAGAGGAGCACATTGCTATCTGTGGCCGCCATAGCACTAGCTGTAGGCATATCTCTGCTTTTTGTCTCTATGCTAGACGGATTGAATGACATGCTTTATGATGTAATCGTTGAGGACCTTCCTCACGTTATCGTCTCACCGAAAGAGGGAGACGACTACATCTATCTCTACAAGAGCCTCATTGAGAGAATATGGCTTATTCCAGGAGTGGCCGTGGTCTCGCCTGGGATTTGGGCGGATGTGACATTCACTTACAAGGAAAACGTAGAAACCGTATCCCTGTCTGGTTCAGATCCCGATGATATCGATCGAATATATCATGTAAAAAAGAATATAATATCTGGCGACTTCTCGGCCATTAAAAGCGGCAAAAAGGTTGTTCTTGCCGAGAAGCTGGCGGAAGACCTGAACGTAAAGGTAGGCCAGACCATTTATGCCAGCATTCCTGATGAGAAAGCAAGCAGCCTGGTGGTCTCTGGCATATTCAATCTGCCGACGGGATGGCCTGAAAATGTCGCCTTTGTCTCGCCCTCAACAGCCAGAGATCTGTTAGGCAAGGGCGATGTTATCTCAATAGTTAATATCAAACTTGATGATATATATTTAGCTGATGCAGCAACCGCGAACCTCCAGGGATATGGATACAAGGCAGAGAGCTGGCAGACGCTTTACCCAGAGATCCTCAAGACTCTGGCCATTGAGAATTTTGAGAACCAGTTGATCATGCTATTGATATTGATAATAGCAGCTTTTGGAATAGGAAGCGTGATGTATATGCTCGTCAACGAGAAGACGAGTGAGATCGGAATGCTCATGGCAATGGGAGCCAGCGGAGGCAGCATCAGAAACATATTTCTGATTGAAAGCGCAGTCTTGGGGCTGATGGGAGGAACGCTCGGTGTCTTGCTGGGGCTTTCTGCATCACTTTATCTGAAGAGCCTGGAGATCAAGATGGAGACACTCGGAGGACAGGAGATGTCATTGCCCATGGCGATCAATGCAGGAAGCTTCCTGGCCATAATGCTGGTGGCAACAGCATTGAGCATAATAGCTGGCTTCTATCCGGCCTGGAAGGCTTCAAAGCTCGATCCGGCCCTGGCTATAAACGGATGAGGGCAAAAAAGAAATGTACGAGTTCACTGTGGCCAAAAATCATATCCTGAGAAGCCCTAAGCTGGCCCTATTTACTGTAGCTGCAGTGACGCTGTCAGTATCGATTATAGTAGTATTCATGGGATTAGTAGGAGGCTTCGAGCAGGAAATAATCTCGACCACAGTTGAGAACAATCCACACATCTACGTCCAGCCGAAACCTGATGAAAAGTACGTCTACCTCTATAGAACGGTCTCAGCTCATCTGAGAGGCTATCCGGGAGTTGAAGCTGTCTCGGCGAGGCTGCTTGGAAAGGGCGGGGCAAGATACAAAGACGAGTTCCGGGGAGTGGACTTTATTGGAGTCGATCCTGTCGATGAGGATAAGCTGATGAAGGTCCAGAAGGATATTGTTGCAGGCGACTTTTTCGATTTAGAGAGAAGAAAGCTGTCTGCCTTCATGGGCACGAAACTCGCCGAAGAGCTGGAGCTAAAGCTCGAAGACGATTTTATCCTGGCCAGGGGAAACAAATCCGTCAGGCTGAAGTTAGCAGGCCTCTTTGAGACGGGATCGGCTTTAGACAAGTCCCAGATATATATTCCTTTGAGAACAGCCCAAGATCTTGTAGGAGAGGGAGATGTCGTCTCCGAGGTGGACGCCAGGATCGAGGATATCTACCAGGCCCCGTACATCGTGGCAGATCTGAGAACTCTGTTCAGTTATGAGTCAAAATCCTGGCAGGATATGAATGCCGACATCTTAAAGCTGATCCAGACCCAGTCGATCTTCTCCTGGATATTTTACGTCCTTATATTCATCATAGCAGGCTTTGGTATAGCCAATACCATGATAATGATAATCAGTAGGCGGACAAAGGAGATAGGCATCCTCATGGCAATGGGAGCCACTCGCCGGTCAATTCTCAAAATATTCATGACGGAGAGCCTGATATTAGCCCCGCCAGCCGCAATGCTTGGCATCATTCTCGCTTTCCTGGCAGCCCGTCTGATCATGTCCTACGATATCGAGCTTCCCTCTGAGGTCTACATGGTCTCCAGGATGAACATCGTCATGACTCCGGAATACACTTTATATGCCGTGGCCTTCTCACTGCTTGTCAACTTTGTGGCTGGAATTTATCCGGCATGGAAGGCCTCCAGGCTTGATCCAGTAGAGGCAATAGGAAGCATTTGAGCGCCCTTTGGAGAATAACCATACTCAAACTCAGGAAAAGCATTGTCGTCAAACCCCCTTTCCTCCAGGGGTGCCTGGTATGGGCAGAGTGCGTGGTCGAGGAGGAGATTGCCAGGGACAAATATGTTCTCATCGTGGAAAAGGTAGTGCATCTGGAGGTGGACGATCGGTTCTTCTCAGAGGCGGAGGGAATGGACTTTGAGAGGGCAAAGCCTCTTTGCATAATGGGTGGAAGAAATGGAATGCAGTTTACCAGTCCCGTGGCCACTGGATACAAAAGCGATTATGTCCACCATCCTGACAGACCCGGATAAACAAGGTGACTATCATGATAGATCCACAAAAAGAGATCGATTGGAATGAGGTCTGGAAGAGCCAGATGATAAGAAACCAGAAATCCAGCCCAGGCAGGGACTGCGCCCGAATCTGGGATAGCCGGGAGAGCGCGCTTCGCTTCTGGAATATGTGCCGGGAGGAGAGGAGCAGGATTGACCAAGCCGTTTGGGAGACGGAGGTCACTCAGGAGTCCCGGGTTCTCGATATCGGGGCCGGGCCCGGGACGCTTGCCATTCCGTTCTCCGAGAAGGCTCTTGAGGTCACTGCAGTTGAGCCGGCTGGTGGCATGTGCAGCGTGATGAGAGAAAAGATGGCCGAGTTTGGAAGAGAGAATATCACCATCGTAGAGAAGCGCTGGGAGGATGTGGATGTCAATAGAGACCTTACGCCACCTTACGATATTGTAATAGCCTCCTTCTCTTTGGGAATGCAGGATATCAGGTCGGCCATCGAGAAGATGATACGGGCCTCGTCCAGATTCGTCTATCTTTACCACTTTGCAGGTGAGACCTCCTGGGACCGGCAGTGGCAGGTGCTGTGGCCGAAATTGCATGGGCGGGATTATTATCCGGGTCCAAAGTGCGACGTCCTCTACAATGTCCTCTACCAGATGGGCGTCTATCCGCATGTCAGGCCATTCCGGCTCGATCACAGTCAAAAATTTTCAACACTTGATGAAGCTGTAGCGACTCTAGCTCCTCAGGCACAGGCTCAGACGGAAGAGCAGAGGATGGTATTGAGGGAATACCTGGATGGAGTGATGCAAAAGGAGAACGGGGCTCTGCTACAGCCAGGATCATCCATGAGGGTTAAGATCTGGTGGGAGAAGTGAGAACTTGGCAGATTCCAGCTTGAAGTATCTGCAGCCATTTTTGTCCAGTATTTTTAGAGAACCCCATCGAGTGGAAGCCTTATTATCCCAGAAATTGAGATGACAAGCCATGTTCATGAAGAGGCATGTTCTCTCCATGCGAGAGTTCTCCCGAGAGGAGATCGACTCAGTCCTCGATCTGGCCGCATCCCTGGAGCCTTACGCACGGGGAAAGAAGAGCGATATGATGACTGGCCGGGTTCTGGCACTCCTTTTTTTTGAGCCCTCAACGAGAACACGCATGTCGTTTGAGACGGCTATGAAACGGCTTGGCGGAGGCGTCATCAACCTGGGCCCGGCTGAGGGGTCATCAATCTCAAAGGGCGAGTCCCTGGCGGATACCGTGCGGGTCATTGGCGGCTATGCCGACGCCCTCGTCATCCGCCACCCAAAAGAGGGATCAGCCCGCCTCGCCTCTCAGTTCTCGCCGGTCCCAGTGATCAATGCGGGCGACGGAGCCGGGCATCATCCCACCCAAACTCTTCTCGACCTCTACACCATAAAAAAGGAGAGTCGCCTGGAGAACCTGAGCATTGCCCTTGTCGGCGACCTGAAGTATGGCCGCACCGTCCACTCACTGGCATATGCCCTATCTCTCTACGGCGCGGACATCACCCTGGTTTCTCCTCCTAACCTGAAGATGCCAGATTCGATTAAAGCAGACCTATCAGGCAAGGGAACAGCCGTTCGCGAGACCAATGACCTGGGTGAGGTGATCAACAATGTTGATGTTCTCTACATGACCCGCATCCAACGGGAGAGGTTCCCGGACCCGGTGGAATACAAGAAGGTCGCCAGAAGCTACAGGATAACTCCAGAGTTCCTGGCCTCTGCGAAAAAGGACCTCATCATCATGCATCCACTTCCGAGAGTTGATGAGATATCACCTGCAGTGGACGATACGGCACACGCCCGCTACTTCCAGCAGTCCTTCTACGGCGTGCCTGTTAGAATGGCTCTATTGAGCATGCTCATACAGGGAGGTGCATAGCCATGAGTGAAGACCTGAAATTGGATGAAAAGCCAAAAAGAGATGACGAGCCAAAGGGACAAAAGGTCAGGCCCATCAACAACGGCACGGTGATAGATCACATTGCTGGAGGCCAGGCACTCAATGTTCTCAAGATCCTGGGCATCTCAGGAGCCACGGATGCTATGGTCTCGGTTGTCATGAATGTTGATAGCAGAAAGCTTGGCCGAAAGGACATAGTCAAGGTGGAGGATCGCGAGCTTTTGGAGGAAGAAGTCAACAGGATTGCGCTTATTGCCCCAGATGCATCCATCAACATCATCCGGAACTGCAAGGTCATAGAAAAACGAAAGGTGGACCTGCCAGACGAGATCGTGGGAGTAGTGCGCTGCCAGAATCCGAACTGCATCTCCAATACCCTGGAGCCCATCAAATCTAGGATGCTCGTAAAGGCTAAAAATCCCGTCTTGCTGCGCTGCCTGTATTGCGAGCAACCCCTCACCGAGAGAATAGCAGAGTATTTGATCTGAGAATGCTTGGTCTTTTTGAATGCGAAAGTATAAATCAGGTTCTGGCATTGTCTTGCGCCAGTTTGGAAATTGAGATGACTATCATAGGATGGAGTACGAGATGACTGTAAAAAATGGCGATTTCATCAGAATTGAATACACAGAGACGGTAGATGGGCAGACCATTGCAGCCACTGACAAAGATGTGGCCACTGAGAAGGGAATCTTCAACGAAGAAATCCAGTATGGTCCGCACCTCGTAGTAATCGGGGCTGGCCAGCTTGTGCCGGGCTTCGAAGCAGACGTGATCGGAAAAGAGATCGGCTACTCAGGAAAGGTAGAGATTCCTCCTGAAAGCGCTTTTGGCCTGCGCGATCCCAAGAAGGTCGAGATCGTCCCTCTAAATCGGTTCAAGGAGCAAAAACCTGTTGTGGGAATGCGAGTGGGAGTAGACAATAAGACAGGAACTGTCTCCAGGATTATCGGACGAAAGGTAAGCATCGATTTCAATCATCCCCTGGCAGACAAGACCATCGTCTACGAGTATAAGATCACTGAGATGATCGAGGATCGGCTGGAAAAGCTCAAGGCACTCATCAAGACCTTTGGCAGGATGGAGCTTGAGGCAGAGATAAAAGATGAAATGGCCGTCATCACCGTTCCCTGGGAGCTCTCTTACTACAAGGAGTGGCTAATGATCAGGCGCGGCCTCGCTGAAATGATCCTCCAGCACCTTGGATTCAAAGAGGTAGACTATGTCGAGAAGCACACCGGCGAACGGGTCAAGGCTGAGCTGATCTCTCCACCAGGAAAGGAGCATGCAACTGAGCAAGAAAAACCCGCTGAGCAGCCCTCAGTAGAGACGGCAACACAAGCCTAAAAAAAAATTATTTTATTCTTTTTTTGCCATTATTCACAGGAAATAGTATCCTCCAGAGCGGTACCAGGTCCATTCACCTGAGTAATAGGTGGTTCCCGACCATCCATAGACGTTTGCTGCATACCAGGGATCGTACACTACCGGGCTATAGTAGTAGTATGTATAGGTTGGATAGGTGTAGGTTGGATAAGTGTAGGTTGGATAGGTGTAGGTTGGATAGGTGTAGGTTGGATAGGTGTAAGTGTATTTTGGATACCAGGTGTAAGTATAAGTGGGATAGCTATGGCTGTACCAGATATACCCTCCTGGATTCAGCCAGTCATGGTAATGATGGCCGCCGAAGTCTGCATAGCTTTCGGAGTCGCCGCCAAAGGTTGCTAAATCAGAATTATGCATTCCCATGTCATCGAAGGCAGACCCTACCGCAATCAGCATTCCCATTGCAAGGATCGATAATATTAGTTTAATTGAGTTGATTGGAATTCCTCCAAATACCCTCTTACTTAGGCTTAATATTAAAAGATGATTTTTATGTAGATATCATCTAGCATCTACATGAAACCTCCATAATGCTATTGATATCAAAAACGCCACAATTCCATGAGAAGATCATTGTCGTTTCCATATCCATCCCCAATTTTAAAGGATTTTTGGGCATGTTCATCATTGAGAAGGACTTTCATAGAGAGGTCTGCCATATCAAGCCACTTCATCACGCATGGATCATGGGCACGCATGAATCGCTGGATTGCTGATTTGATAGGACTAATCAAGCCAAATACTCTGAGATATATCTCACAAACAGCAATGCTCTCGCGAGGGCCAGGTCGCCAGGGCTATCACGAAAAATTGGAAATGTCTTCTGGTGATGCCTGCTTAAGATGATTGATTCAGGTTTGATTGATTCAGAATACTCTCGAATGGGGATGACTGGTTTGTAGACTTGGATACTAGATCCTCTGCAGGCACCTGCACATGCAGTGAGTAGAGCAGATCTCTGATGATCTCCCATGGATAGGTCGAGATGATTCGGCAATCGGTTCTGCCCCAATAGTTCCCATCTTCATAGGCTCTGGCATCCGGAGAGTATGCGGCTGCAACCAAGAGATCTCCCTCCTGGTACTGTCCCTGCCCCAAATACTGCTTTTCGAACCGGAAATTTCCGAGCACCGCCGGCTGGTCATCTATCTTAACCTGGTATAGGACGGGCTTATCAGCTCCTGCTTGCATGAGCGCATTGTAAATAATATATTCATTGGCAGTAATATTTGCGGCCATTAGTTCATCATAGCGGGTCAGGACCATCGATGCCACATAGTCGTCGCTATCTAGGGTAAGGTTGTATCTGGTGAATCCTATATCCATAGATGTGGCGCTCATTGATGCTTCTTCAACATAAACTGTGTACTTCATAGTTGTATTCATATTAAAAGATACGACGTAGGGCCCAACCGTTCCGGATTCGTAAGCTGCAAGTGCTGGAATAGCCAGGAAAAGCAGCAGGAAGAGAACGAATAGCGCGCGCATTTCTTTTGCCACGGATATCATTGTCGGCCGTTTATGCAAGCGAATCCATTTCATTCTTTTGGTGAGACCATCCGAACCGTCAAGGCCCACGTGCCATCACAGGCCAATATTGTGCAGGTAGATCGGCCAGCTCAAACGGATGACGCTCAGGCCTCTTGGACGTGCGCGATGGCATTAGAATCATCGGCAGTCCTATGCAACTGCATATCTTTTCAGCTATGATTCGCTCTTGGATAGCATTATCTCTATGAAAGACACATTCACTGCCTTGCTGTCCTCGCTCTGGATAACCTCTGTGCCGATGGTGATATTTTTAACGATCAGATTTGGCATGAATCTATTCCGGATGATCTCTGCCGTATCCACTGCTCTGGAAATAGCTCGCCCTCTGGCTTTCAATGTTGCTGAAGAGATTGGCCTGTTAAACTGGGTCATTACTGCAAGAACGTAGTTCATGACTGGTTTGTCACCGATGAAGATAACGGCATTGTCGTCCATAGATTCATCCCTCCTTTCGTTTTTCTTGGGCAGGTTATTAATCCTTTCTCTCCAGAATATCGGCAAAGGCAAAATTGGGTTTGACGGCATCTATCTTCACCCGCAGCCTCTCGCCAGCTCGTGATCCTCGCACTATGACAGCAAAACCTTCTACCATAGCCACGCCATCACCAGATCTTCCTGTGGACTCGATCAGCACGTCAAGCATGTCGCCTTTTTTCACGGGACCTGTGAGCAGCTTTTTGGCCACAATATAGGTCTCAGCACTCTCCTTTCTTGAAGCTGGAGGCGAATGAGCCTGAACTGACGAAAACTCTCTTCTAACCTCGTTTAGAAAATCCTGGAAGAGGTCTCCCTGAAAGACTTTGACCAAAAAGTTGCCCCTTGGACGCAATAGCTTCCTGGCCATCTTGAGAGCCGAGCGGGCCAGGTCCACCGAGACTGCATGGTCCATGTCCCAGGCACCAGTGAGGTTTGGAGCGGCATCACAGATCACCACATCTGCATCCCCGCCTAATGCTTCTTTCACAAGGTCCACGGTGCTCTCCTCGGTTATATCAGCCTGAAAGGTCCTCACACCGGGAATGGCAGCTATGCTCTCCAGGTCCACGCCAACTATCATTCCTCCAGATAGCTTGGCAGCTACCTGCAACCAGCCGCCCGGAGCGGCTCCCAGGTCTACGACGCTGTCATCTCGCTTGATGATGTGAAACTTCTCATTGATCTGCAGCAGCTTGTAGGCAGAGCGGGCTCGGTAGCCCTCTTCCTTTGCCAGTCGGTAGTAATGATCTCTCTGATCTCGGGCCATTCGATAAAGGTTTGAATCGTCTTAGAATAAAGATTTGCCCTAGCGAAGGCATTATAAACCGTGCCAGGAACAAATACCTCTAGCGAGAGAGGAAGGACGACTGCCGCTGGCCGATTCAGGCCGGTGTGGAAAGTCCCCCCACCACTGGACACACAGACATTCCCCAAAGGATGTAGGGCGAGAGCTCTGGCTCTGGCACAGAAACGAGACCGCGCCGCGTCAAAGCTATGATGCCGCAAGGCTGAGGTCGCGCGGGATGCGGATGAAACGGCGAAACCCTGTGGGTGCAAGCCAAAATAGAGCTGAGAACGTGGACGTCCAGCCAAGCTCGGGTATGGCGCTAAGCTGAATGTCGTCAAAGAACAGAAGGGGGCTTACTCTCCTCACTCGTTATAAATTTTGGTTAATACTAATATCTGGCCTCTGATGGATATGAATGGAGACTGCCCTCTGAGCGCTTGCTGAACTTGTGAGACAAATCTGTGAGCGCAGACTCGACGCTCTCCTCCATCTCCATTTTGCGCGATGTGATTTCCGGTTTCCAAAATAGTTGCCATTGGCAAAAATAACGACTCACCAGCCTGTATTTTTGCCTGAAGCTCTGAGATCACCTGCTCATGATCAGCTGCCTTTCTGGGAACATCAAGAATCTCAACGAAGATTGAGGTGTCAATCAGACTAGATGGCACTCATCAGTTACTCCTTTCTTGAGTTCCTCAAGCCAGGACAATGCCGCTTGCTTTCTCTCTTCAGGTGTGGTCTTGTCTTTAACTTGTAGGATTGCGAAGGACGAAGCGGGAAGTCCCCATCCTTCAGGGTGGGGATGAAAGCGGAGTCCTTTGCCCTAGTTTATGCTCTTCAATAACTATTTAAGGTAATAATGCGATACGTATATTTTTGGTAAGTCCAATGAAGTATAAGCTCGACAGGTCTGCGCACTCCGTGTACTCACTCCACTATCACTTGGTAGTAGTCATCAAGTACCGGAGGAAAGCACTCTAT
>Ga0209340_1001131_pt1 | contig 21260 bp, 24 predicted proteins | sample EPASupsiteSAE323_FD_187266 | JGI IMG/M metagenome (GOLD analysis project Ga0209340, IMG submission 187266) | Bioremediated contaminated groundwater from EPA Superfund site, New Mexico - Sample SAE3-23 (SPAdes) (version 2) | ecosystem: Environmental > Aquatic > Deep subsurface > Groundwater >... | reverse complement strand
TTTTACTTTTTTGTTTAAACCTTTACGGTTCTCACAAGGTTCTACTCTTCTTTTCTCTGTTCACTTTTCAATGTGCACTCGCTAGTCTTGCGAACCAGCTTTGATATATTAACACAGTTTTTTTAGCATTGTCAACTCTTTTTTAGTATATTCGACAATAAATTTAGATGCTTATTGCAATCCCTCTGTTTTTAAAGATTAGAGCCAATAATACAATTGAATCGTTCTTTAAATTGGAAAGAAAATTTATCCATATCATTAAATATTTTTGCCAAGAATCAATGTTAATATACTTAAACTTTTTCCTTAATCATTTCTTCCTCTAAATTAAGAAGCTTTTTCTTAATCTCAACTCCAGCAGAAAATCCTCCTATTCCTCCTTTTGAATTAATTACTCTATGACAAGGAATTATAATTGGAATCGGATTTTTATTCAAAGCATTCCCCACCGCCCTTGAATACCTAACCCCTCCTAGTGCATTTGCAATATCCCCGTATGAAACAACAGAACCATAAGGCACCTTTAAAAGAAAATCAAAAACCCTCCCTTGAAAATTTGTTGATTTTAAATCTAGCTTTAAATCAAATTTCTTTCTTGTTCCTTGAAAATACTCAAAAATCTGTTTTTCAACTTCCAATTTAATTTCATTTTCAACCTTTACAATTTTGAAACCAGTATAGTTAATCTGAATCCAAGGCAGAAAATTCAACTCACAATTTAGAAAATCAATTTTGCAAACGCCCGTTGTTGTTTCTGCAATAATAATACTGCACAAGCCAACGTTCATAAACTTATAATATACTACTCCTGATTCCATGGATTCCACCTTAAACTTTCATAAAAAATGCCAAAGTATTTTAATGCTTTCTATTATATAGTATAATTGAACAAGGAAAAAAATTATTTTTACAGGAGGAATCGAAATTGAAAAAACTTCTTACATATATACTAACTATGACCTTGTGTCTTTCTCTTTTTTCAGGATGCATACCAATAGAGAAATTAAATAGCAATGCAGTGCCAGCAAATGCAATCAAGCTAAAACTCATGATTGGAAATGATAAAGACTGGGTATTTGAAAACGTCAAATCCATTATCAAATCTAACAATATAACAGTTAACGGCAAGCCTATATACATTTCTTATGACAAAGCTGGTACAGGCGAAGCAATGGACAAGATACTTGCCGATGGTTCCGATTATGTTGGATGGATGCCTGCTTCAAGTACTCATGTACAATGGGCAAATGATTTATGGTTCAAAAAAGGGCATACCAAACCTATTGTTGACACAAATTATACAACCGTTTTTCTTACGCCTACCGTTATAGCAATGCAGGAATCTCTTGCAAAACTTATGGGTTATCCCGAAAAGAAAATCGGCTGGAAAGATATATTTGAGCTTTCAACTGCCACGAATGGTTGGGGAATGTACAACAAATCCGTGCTTAATCCCGTTAGGTTTGCACATACTCATCCTGCAAAATCTAATTCTGGGTTAAATGCACTTATTGCTGAAGAATATGCATTCTCCGGCAAGCAAAAGGGGCTAACCCTTCAAGATGTTACAAGTAACAGTGAAAAAATAAAGAAGGTTGAGGAAACGATAGTTCATTATGGCGAAAGCACTTCTCTTCTTCAGAAAAAAATTATGGAAAAAGGGCCAAAGTTCGTTCAGTATGCCGTTTTATATGAATATATGGTTGCAGGAATGAACAAAATGAATACAACAGGGAAGGAAAAGGTCGTTGCAATCTATCCTAGTGAAGGAACCATTTGGGGCGATGTTTGCTTTACAAACGTTTATACAACCAACGTTACAAATGACCAAAAGCTGGCTCTTGATCAGGTTAAAAAAATTCTTCTTTCTCCACAAGTTCAACGTATGGGTATGGATCAATATTTTTTCAGACCAGCTTCTCCTGATATTTCTCTTTCAAATGCTATTTCTCTTGAAAATGGTGTTAATCCTAACGAACCACAAACCACATTGGAACTCCCTAAAATTGAAGTTGTAAATGCAATTCTTGATGATTGGCTTAAAAATATGAAGAAACGTGCAAATGTTGTATTCGTAATGGATACATCAGGAAGTATGCGCGGTGAACCTTTTGAAAACACCAAAGAAGCCCTCAAGAATCTTTTCAATAAGCAATTACAGCAAAAGAACTACACTAGCATTGATGATCAGGATACAATAAGTCTTCTTCCTTTTAATACTCAAACTGCAGAACCCTTCTCTGTAATAGGCAAAGATATAGATCAAATGAATATGGTTATGGATAATATAAGCCCTTCAGGCACAACCTGTTTTTATGACTCAGTATTTAAAGCTATTCAGTTGAGCAATAAAATTAAAGAGCAGCAAAAGGATAAAAAAATCAACATTATAGTAGCTCTTACAGATGGTGCAGATACATCCAGTCAAATGACTTACTCACAATTAATTGAATATATTGAAAAACAGGAAGGCACGCTGCCAGTCATTATTACAATAGGCTATGGCAAAGTAGAAAAATCCATACTTGAAGAAATAGCCGACAAAACCGGAGGAAAATACTATGAAGGCGATCCCCAGAAAATAAAGAAAGTGTTTGAAGAAATTAAAACCTTCTTTTAACTCACCATACTCTTATACCCCTTAATAAAGATGAACCATGTTCTCCCCTCTCCTAGACAAGCACCTGAACAAAGGAGAAAAGAGTGGAAATAATGCAGCGGAAGGAAACACGATAAAAATGAATATCCCCAAATTTTTAAACATTTTATTAACACCTTTAAATTCAATAATCATAGGAGCTACGGTAATTTTTTCCGCCCTGAGCTTTACTTGGTATGGAGATTTTTCAAAACCGTTCCTATTTGGAAGCATTATATTAATTTTTTCAGTGCTTTATTCAGTATTCTTTTCTTCTGCTGAATCATCGCAAGAAAATCTAAATGAATCCGAAATGCATAAACTTGCTCATGAAAGAAATGATAACCTTACTCCGGTTATAGAAAAAATAATTTCTTCATTGCAAAACATAAAGGAAAAGTCCAAAAATGATAGTAAGTTCTTAATAATAACCAAATTCATGGACGAAATATCCACTTTTGAAGAAATGATTCCAAAGCTAATAAAAAGCTATCGAAGCGGTTCTTCTTTTCTTAGAGAGCGAAGGTATCAAATTCAAACTGAAATACAGAATATTGAATATAAACTTTCTTCTACAACAGGAATTGCTAAAGAAACTTACGAAAAAACACTTGCTGAAAAACAGCAGACTATGAATGAAATGACAGCCATCCAGAATTCTCTTGATGATTGTGAATCCAAGCTTCATTATATACTCAGTACACTTCAGAAAATTGAAGCTATTATTGCTGCATCCGAATTAAATGATGTTGTATCAGATGAAGATGCACAAAACATAAGTCAACAGCTCGAAGTGTTCTCAAGCAGTATAAAAGATGTAGTTAAACTTATGAAAATTTAACACAGAATTCTGGCTTATAATTTTAGCATAGCGAAAGGAATGATTATTTTTGAATAAAAACAAATTGATGTTCTTTGGTATAGCAATAATCTCACTCATAGTCGCTTGGTTTATAATTTTTTCAAGCAGTAATTCAACTGAACAAAAAACAGCAGATAAAAAGAAATTTAATTTTTTCGGTGGTAAAAAAACAACCCTAAATATAATAAGTAAAACCGGAACAGGGAGTGGCTTTTTTGAAGAAGCTTGTACAGAATTCATGGCAAAAAATCCTAATATTGATATTGTTTTTAAAGGATTAGGAACATTTGAAGCAATTGATTATATAAATAAAGATAATGATGTTGATGCTTGGATTTGTGCCGATGAAACCGGAGCTGCAATGCTAAAGGAACAGTATTCCAAGGAACACCAAGGCAAGAACATTATTGAAGATTCGGCACCAATTGTAGTAACTCCACTTGTGCTGGTTGGTTGGGATGAAAGGCTTTCGAAGCTCTCGCCAAATTTTGAAAACATAAGCATTTCAATGCTCTATGATATAGTAGCTACGGGCAAAACTTGGCAATCTCTCGGTGGAGACCCAAACTGGGGCTTTGTGAAATTTTCTCATACAGACCCAATAAAATCAAATTCTGGTGTGCAGTTTATAACCCTCCTTATTCAAAATTTTTATGAAAGAAATAATACATCAAAAAAAGAAATAAGGGTTCAAGATATTGCAGATGAAAAGATTGTTGAATTTGTAAAAGAATTTGAAAGCAATACTGCAAAACAAGAAGAAGGTTCAGGCAAGTTCATGGACTCAATAATACTCTATGGTCCAAGCAGGTATGATATCGGAGCGAATTATGAGTTTTATGTACTCTCAAATTTAAAAAATGCAAAAGGCAGATGGGGAAAACTTAGAATAATATACCCTAACCCTACAATATGGAGTAACAGACCTTTTGTAATTCTGAATGGTCCAAAAGCCACAAAGGAAAAGCTAGAAGCATGTAAAAAATTCAAGGAATACCTTTTAAGCGCAAATGTTCAGCAAAAAGCAATGCAAGAAGGATATAGACCCGCAAATACAGCAGTATCAGACATATCTTATTTAGAAAAAGAATACTCTCAGTACGGATTTAAAAGGATTCCTCCTCCTGATGTACCCGCACCAACACCAGATGTGGTTCAAAGTATACAGGCAATGATACAAAGAATAAGAAACCAGTAGAAAGCGCTTCGGCGCTTTTTCCATATATTTATACTGGATTAATCTGTTTTCTGCTGTTATAATCCTCCGCGTACTCAAAGCAATGCTTTTTGGGTACTACTAAAAATCAAAGAAAGTGTCAGAAATACACTTTCTTAAAGGAGGAAATAGTATGAAGAAACTAATAATATCCCTTGCTATATTAGTTACAGTTGTAAGTTTTTCAGGAATATCAAATGCCGCGGCTTTGACTTATTCTGTACAATCAGGGGATAGCCTTTGGAAAATTGCGGTTAAATACCAGGTTGGGGTATCAGAACTTATATCTCTTAACCCACAGCTGAAAAATCCGAATTTGATTTATGTGGGACAAAAGATTAATATTCCAACTACACCTGAAATAACTGCAGCAGAAAAAGAAGTTGCCAGATTGGTAAACGTTGAACGCCAAAAGAGCGGACTACCTGCACTAAGCTATAATTGGCAGCTTGCAAGAACAGCACGAATCAAGTCCGAAGATATGAGAAATAACAACTATTTCTCTCACACTTCACCAACTTATGGTTCGCCGTTCGATATGATGAGGAACTTTGGAATAAGCTTCACTGCAGCTGGAGAAAACATTGCAATGGGTCAAAGAACACCCGCTGAAGTTATGAATGGTTGGATGAATTCACCGGGTCACAGAAGCAATATCCTAAACTCAAACTATACTCAGATAGGAGTAGGTTATGCTAAGGATTCATACGGCAGAGGCTATTGGACTCAGCAGTTTATAAGACCGTAAACTAGTTGACAGTTGAAAATTATTGCGTAGGGTCAGACCCATGTGTCTGACCTTATTTTTTTATGAACCACCATATACAATTCCCGCTTTTTGCCTTATCAAGCCTTTTTATGGTATAATTAAAGTAGGAAACAATAATGAAATAATGAAAGGTCTGTTCATTTATGAACGAAAAGCTATGGTTAGAAGAAAGTCTAATGGATTATTTCATAGACTCCATGAATAAAATGCATGGGCTTAGCTATTCCATTGTCGCTCACAAGGATAGGCCTGACTTCATTATTAGAGAAAAAAATCAAAATAAAAAATTTGGTGTGGAAGTAACAAATCTTTACTATGATCAGGAAGATGCCAGAGAAATATTCGGTCGTGGAATAATAACTAATTCAAAAGTTGAAAACATAGAGCACTATGTTTATATATTGAATCAATTACTGTGCAAAAAGGCCCAAAAATCGAAGGGTTATGACCCTAATCTGGACCTTATTTTATTAATAGGTATAACCTCCATGCTTTTTGACAGAAATGATTTTGAAAATTCAATATCCGATATCCTCCTACCTGAAAGCAAATTCTCTATAATCTGCTTGGTATTCTTCAATACTTTAAATAAAAATTGGGAAGACCTCATGTTTATCAAACATGAGGCTCCCCATTTTAATCATAATTATTTAGAAATATAGTATGCCATATCTTTACATTCCCGACATGCCCGAACTCATAGCTCCCATCATAGCTATCCCAAATATTGTGAATATAATTGCAAGGAATATCCATAATACAAGAAATATTGCAAAGAATATTAGTGATGCCTTAAAATAATTCTTTTTACTAAGATTTACATCACTGCCAAAAGCCCAAACAAACATCATTACCACATTGACAAACGGAACACACATAATTAGCAGAGTAATAATCCAATCTTTTACCGTCATTGGTTGAGAATTTTTGTCAACAAACTGATTGTTTTCTTCTTCCATGATATTTTCCCCCTTAATTTAATAATTATTTACAGATTCCATTAGAACCTCTTTTTCCCTTGTAACTTCATAATAATACTTTACCAATACTAATCTAAAATAAGTATTAATTATAGTAACAGCTATAGGAGCAAGAATAATACCTGCTAACGGTATAACCTTCAATAGAACACTTGCAAACCCTACAATAGGCATTGAGCAAAAGAATATTAGAGATAACGCCCAAAAATTCTGTTTCCCAAAGCCATATCCCTTCTTAATCGCTTCCCAAGCAGATATTTCATCAATCACCATGATTGCGCCCCACGTTCCAAAAAACACATTAAATATCGTCCATGCAGACATAAAACCATATCCAAAAGTAAGAATATCTACTAATGAAAACACAATAAACGCAGGGATAAAAAGTAATAATAATAACAAACCAACAATATTAACACCAATTATTATCTGCCACCAATATTTTTTTAGACCATAGAAAAAATCAGAAAAGTTTGCACTGCTATTAATTGAAATCTTCTTGCTCATAAATAAAATACCCGCCTCAACCATACAGTACATTATTGGAAGGATTATACCAACTATAATAACCACTAATACAATTAGCGGAATTATCGTTTCGAAGGACTTCTCCATGTTCATAGAATTAGAAACACCACTTGAAAAAGCAGCTACACCAAAGAAAATAAATACAATAGAAATAATGAAAATTAGTACTCCTGTTATTATCATGACTATGATATTGGGTAAATAAAGCTTAAAATTCTTTGTGCTCAGTTCAAGACTATCTCTACACGAATCAAAAAAAGCATCATACCATTTCATGCCTGCAACACCTCCTCTGATTCGCTTGTCTTCTCTATAAAACCTTCTTTATATATTACAAACATTGCAAGCATAAAGAAAACCATAAGAATCATTTTGACAAGTGATGAAATGAATGTTCCAACTGTCATTAATGAGATTAGTGCAACTAGAACTATATTAATTATTCCTGAAGCCTTGTTTAAAACATCAATCAAATTGTCATGAAAATTTTTCCCAAAAAATTGCGATATTTTACTTGTTACTCCATCATCAAGCGGCTTATAATCTGGTTGCTGTAAATCCAAACTTGGAGTTTGAATTCCTTCATTTATCTTATTTTCATTGAAAATATCAGAAATGTCTTTATCAAAATTAATTTGAGATTGAGTATTTAATTCCAGTGGATTAATAACATCTTCATTAGGATTTATCATATCTTTATCTGGTTGAATTTGATTTCTATTTTGATTAGCTTTCTCTTCAAAATTCTTAATAACCTTCTGTATATCAGAAGCAACATTGATACCATTATTTTGTTTAACAGGAGCTGTAAAAGCTAACATTAAAAATATAAAAAGCATAAATGGAACAAAATTCTTACCCGCAAATTTTACACTTCTGGTAAATGCAGAAATAATCCCGCATTCGTCAACAACGAGTGAAACCTTCCACATAGCCAGAAAAATTTCGATTACAATTGGTATAAGAATAAATCCTGCTCCTAGTGTTATAATCCCAAGAATTAGATAAATAGGTATAAGGAAAACCCACATAAGTAATTTTATAATGTTAACGCCAAAAAATTTCCAAAAATACTTCTTAGTTCCTTCAAAGAAATCATTATTATTTGTTTCTCCTGAATATACAGCTTTATAATACATTTGAAATAATCCTGCTTCGAAAAACACCTGAATTAGTCCGAGTGTAATTACAATTAATATTGTTGCGACTATTCCAGAAATCAAATCTGAAAATGTAAATATTCCAAAATTATATCCACTGCTTCGCAATCGTAAAAACAGGGAATAAATCATTCCCAAAAATACAAGAGTAGCAATAGTATTTATAACAGCAAGCAATATTTGTTGTTTATAAATCTTCTTATTTTGAACATTTACTTTAAAAGCCTCTTTCAATCTGTCAAAAATATGCAGTATTTTTTTCATATTTTATCCCCTTTTTTTGCATATTATTATTTAAAATTCGATAAATTATAAGAAAATCCTTTTTTGCTACAGTATTTATTATATTTTGTAATATTTTCTATGAAAATTTTTTAAAAATTGGTTAATACTAATCTCGAGGTGATAATAATGGCATATAATCCAAACAGTAAATTAAACAAACTAAAAATTGAAGTTGCAACAGAACTTGGACTGCTCCAGAACATCAAAGAAAACAATGACCACTTCAAGGGGAATGCAACATGTCGTGAAAACGGATTAACAGGTGGACCTATCGGCGGTAATATGGTAAAAAAGATGATTGATTATGCAAAAAACAACCTGTAATACCTACACAAAATGAACTTGGAAAATACATTCCAAGTTCATTTTGTTTTCAGACTTTAATAACCTTAAATAATTGTAACCTATAAAAATACCTTTTCATATAATGAAATACATTATGTTAAGAGGTTCTTGAATGGCCTATTCTGAAAGAGAGCTTTTTGCGCGTCTAATAAAATGTGAAGCAGGTGGAGAAGGTATAAACGGAATGCGTGCAGTCGCATCGGTTATTATGAATAGGGTTAATGTTGCCTACGGAGAATATCTCACAGTATGTCAAGGGGATTTAAGAAAAGTCATCGAACAGCAATGCCAGTTTACATGTTTAAAACCAAACGCCTATGGAGATATAAATTTACAAACAGTTTGGGCATCAAACCCTGAAGATATTCATTATGAAGTTGCTGATTGGGCACTTTCCGGCAATAAGCTTACCGGCTTAGGCGAATGTCTATGGTATTACAACCCCTACAATCCAACGTGCGCTACCTATTTCCCTCCAAACAAAAGCGGTGTATTTAATTCACGTGTAAACCAGCACTGCTTCTATGACCCAACACCTTCATATGCACAAACATAGATTGCAGATCGGGTTAAATAGCTTATGAAAACATATGATTTTATTGCTTTTTAATTGTACGTATTAAATTAATAATGATGAGGTGAAAGAAATGAATAATTATTGTTACATGGATGATATCAGAAATCCGCTCGCATTCAGGCAGTTACCAACTTCTTCGAATCTGCCTGGATATCCTACTGTTCCAACTTCTCCTGCATACCCAATTTCGCAATACATTAAACCCCAGTCCTCTGAATCTGGTTATCCCAGCCCATCAAGCCAAGCTCCAACCGTTATTAACCCAGGTTATACTCAGGGCTATTTAAAAACAAAGATTGGGAAAAGAGTTAGGATAGAATTCTTGATAGGTTCGAATTCCATTATTGACAGGGATGGAACCATCGTAGATGTAGGAATAAGTTATATTGTCCTTCAGGAACCGAATACTGGTGACTATGTAATGTGTGACTTGTATGCAATAAAATTTGTAACATTTTATGATTGAAAGGTAAATTCTTATATTTTAAAAAGAAAAACAATTTACGAATATGAATTGTTTTTCTTTTATTATCTTTGTTTCATCTCAATCATAACATCTGGCTTATCAGTAAACACCCCATCTACCCTCCCAAAAACAAGTTTCTCCATATCAACTTCATTATTAACCGTATAACACCTTACAAGAATACCAGCCTTATGAAATCTTTCAACATCCAAAGCATCTATATTTTTATAATTCACATGAAAAGCTTCTGCTTTTAATTCTTTTACAAAATCAATTGAATTGTTTAAAACTACTTCTTCTAAAAGTGCTGTCTTATAAGACGAGTTAATTGATTTAACATTTTTTATTGACACAGGATTGAAAGAGGAAATACCTACTCTATCCTTCATTCCATATTTATCAACCAGTTTGACTGTAAGCTCCTCAATGCCTTTATAAGGAACAAATCCTGTTTTCAGCTCAATATTTACAAAAACATTATACTTTGAAAGCAAAGCAAGAACCTCATCAAGCAAAGGAACCTTCTGCCCTGCAAACTCTTTTGAAAACCATGAACCAGCATCATATTTCTCAATTTCTTCATATGTATGGTCTTTTATATATCCAAATCCGCTCGTCGTCCTGTCAAGCGTTTCATCATGTATAACAACCAATTTATGGTCTCTGGTCATTTGAACATCAAACTCAACACCATCAATCGGAAGCTTGAGTGCTACTTCGAAAGCTGCCAATGTATTTTCTGGAGCAGCTGCTCTAAATCCCCTATGAGCAAATATTAAAGGAAACTTTCTATTCATTACCCCACCCCTATTTCCTACTACCTTTAATTTGTTTTAATTCCTCATCAGTTATTTCTCTGCACTCCCCCAGTTCAAGCGTTTCGTCCAACTTCAACCCACCCATCGCTGTACGTTTCAGGTAGGTTACCGTTTTTCCGATTGCTTCAAACATTCTCTTTACCTGATGAAACTTACCTTCATAAATTGTTAGCTCAATATCCGATGCTTCCGCGCTTTTTAGCACACTTAATTCCGCCGGCAAGCATTTGTATCCATCGTCAATAATTATTCCTTCTTTAAATTTCTTAACATCATTTTCTTCTACTTTTCCATCTACTCTTGCAAAATAGGTTTTTGGAATATGCTTTTTGGGTGCAAGTATCTCATGGGCAAAATCGCCGTCATTAGTTAACAGAATGAATCCCTCAGTATCAATATCCAGCCTTCCTGCAGGAAATAGTTCTATATTTGCATATGCCGGTGGAAGCAAATTTATTACTGTTTTATGACGTCCGTCATAAGTTGCCGAAATTACTCCCTGTGGCTTGTTCATCATTATATATATATGTTCTTTATAGGTTAACTGCTTGCCGTCAATGACAATAATCGAAATTGCAGGATTAATCTGCAAACCCGGATCTTTCGCTATGCTTCCATTAATGCTCACCAAGCCTTGCTTTATAAGAATTTTTACATCCTTTCGGCTTCCAATACCTAAATTGCTAATAACTTTATCAAGTCTCTCCTTACTCATTTCCACTCCTCTAAATTAGATATAGATTTTTTTACCATCTACTCTTATAATAGATATAATAATTATCTCCAAAGTATAAAGGCTGACAACAGATATATCGAAAAACTACCATACTATTATCCTTCTAGATTCTGCCTTTTAACTGTAAACTTTCAACCGTAAACTGTCAACTTAAATAGGATTCTTAGATTCAGGTGGGGATTGTCCAACTGAATATTAGAATCCATTATCCAGGGACTTAGCGCCGCTTGACAGTAATTAAACAACTAAGATATATAGTCATCGTAATTCAAAGGAGGAACGTCTTGAAAAGCAGCTTGAAGTTAAATCTTTTTAAAATTTATCTTTTTAAATTCTTCATAGGATTTCATCTGTTTGGCGGAGTTTTGATTCCATTTTTTACCCAATGGGGAAAAATAAGCTTCACTCAAATTATGATTCTCCAATCTTGGTATATGTTTTGGATTTTCATTTTCGAAATGCCAACAGGAGCAATTGCAGATTTTCTTGGAAGAAAGAAATCATTAATTCTAGGCTGTTTTTCAGTATTATTAGCAGTAACTCTATATGTAATCGTACCAAATTTTTACTTGTTTTTATTAGCAGAATTTTTTTGGGCACTTTCAGCCGCATTAACATCCGGCGCTGATTCGGCACTTCTTTATGATACTTTAAAAAAATATGGTCATGAAGAAGACTCCAAAAAAATTCAGGGCAGGGTTGAAAGCATTTTCCTCTCTTCTATTGCTATTTCAGCACCTATAGGAAGTATAATTGCCGCTTATTCTGATATTAGAATGCCAACCCTTTTAATGTTGATACCTTTTAGTATTGCAACTATAATAAGCTTTACGCTTGAAGAACCAACGTACAAAGAGGAACCCCAAAAACGCAAATTTACAAACTATATTAAAACTTCCTTTAGAATTTTATCACGTAGCACTGTCTTGAAAATCCTAGCGGTTGATTTGATATTCATTAATACAGCTGGATATTTTATGATATGGCTTCAACAACCATTGTTAGAACAAGCAGGAATAAATATTATTTACTGGGGTTTTTCGCAAGTTGCTTTTATATTCAGTGAAATTGTTGTCATGTCCAACTTTTTACTTTTTGAAAAGCTATTTGGTTCCAAAAAGAATTTCTTGTTTTTTGGTTCACTTATTGGCGGTAGTGCATACATAATTGGTTCAATAAATCATACTATACCTGTAACATTATTAAGCATTTATCTTGTCGGAGCTTTTCTTTTGACCAGAAAAACTCTTATGATTAATTATATAAATAAATATATTTCTTCCGCTGAAAGGGCAACCGTGATTTCAACTATTTCAATGCTTAATAGTTTTATAATTGCTGTTGTTAATCCATTCTTCGGATTCTTCGCTGAAAAATATCTCTCAACAACTATGTTGGTAATAGGTATTGCAACAGTTGCATTTGCTTTTATTTCTAGAGTTGAAGAAAACCATTTGATTGAAGAATCTGTTGACTGGGCGAAGGAGTAAAAGTAACCTGAAATAGAATTTTTTCCCTCTGCCGATGCTCCAGTAAGAGAGAACCTAGAAAAAGTGAGGACTAAATGATTAAAATAATTGTACCAAACAAGTTTGACAATAAAAAGCTTGACCGCTTTATCCTTGAAGCTTTTCCAGGATTATCCCGCAATAACCTTTTTAAGGCTTTCAGGCAAAAGGATATAAAGGTTAATGGGAACCGCACAGGTGAAAATATAATAATTAAAAGTGGGGATATAATTGAAGTTTTCATTGATGATAAATTTCTATATGAAGATAATTCAAGCTGCACTCTTGATATTGTGTACGAAGATACAAATATAATCATTGTAAATAAGCCTCAAGGATTAGAAGTTGAGTCTCAAACTCAAGATTCATTAATTAAAAGAGTATCTGAATACCTAAAGAAAAACGATTTATCGGCAGAACCAGAGCTATGTCATAGACTTGATAGAAATACAGGAGGGCTTGTGATTATAGCTAAAAACAAGCAGGCTCTTGATATTATGCTTGCAAAGATAAAAAATCGCGAAGTAAAAAAGTATTATCAATGTATTGTTGTTGGCTGTCCAAAACTCAAACAAGCTGAATTAAAGCACTATCTGTTTAAAGACAGCAAGAAAAGTCTTGTATATGTATATGATACAAAGAAACCTGGATGTGTTGAAATAATAACAAAATATAAGGTTTTGGAAGTTAGAAAAGAAACAAGCTTACTTGAAGTAGAATTGGTTACTGGGAAAACCCATCAGATTAGAGCACACCTTGCCTATATAGGTAATCCGATTTTAGGAGATGGAAAATACGGAGTAAACAGCATTAATAAAAAGTATAAAACTAAGCATCAAATGCTGTGGGCATATAAGATTGTATTTGATTTCAATGAAGGTGGAATACTGGATTATTTGAGAGGAAAAACATTTGAAATTAAAGCTTTTTAGTCGGTTGTACATTTTTTAATGATACATTATAATTGTTTTATAATAACAAATATCAGGAGGCATAAACATGTCCAAGCTCCGCGATTTGTCTTTTAAAAAGCACTTCATACTATTTTCTTTTTATGCATTTATATGTTACTTTTTCCCTTTATTCTTTATGCATCACTTGATATTCGGCAATTCTTTTGAAACAAATGCAACCCTTTCAGTCTTAGTATTTATTGCATTCTTTTACTATATCTTTTATATTTATTTGGTTGACATCATATTGGAACGAAAAACAAGAATCAAGACCAAATCTTTTTTATTAATACTATCAAATGCCGCATTTGCATTCTTTTCTATGTTTCTATTATTATATATAACAAATGAAGTACTACTTACCGATGTAGTATTAGCTATAATAAGTGGGGCTGGTTCTATTCATGATTCAACAGATTTTAACATCCTTAATTTCCTCATATTTATAATTTCTACAATTATTCTTTTTGGAATATTCATTTTAGCATCAGCTTTGAATTTTATTACAGTACTAATTCCTACAAAATTAATCAAGAGAACGCAGCCTGTTAAAACGTTTTTTGGAATTATTTTTATATCAGTTTTTTTCATAACCACAACATACTTTTCAATTAATGCGTTTACCAAATATAAAACCGAAAACTCTTACTTTAATAACCTTGTTTACGAAACATTTAAAATTTACGAATCAAGCGAAACCCCGGGGAACTTTAGCACATTTGGTCCTGCATATCCTTATATACTTGATGATAAGATATATATTTTAGACCCTATTAAAAACTGCATGGATATCTTTAATCTGAATGGCAATTTCATTGATGAAATTAAAGTTCCTTCACCTATTCCAGAATTGAAATATAAGGATAATTTTCCCCTGAATTTTTATCACAAATTATTTAAAATATCAAAAATTCTGTACGTATATAAAGCGACCTATGATTCCAACTCAACAAGCCGAAAGTTCAATATACTAAAAGTTATTGATAATAAAATTTATTTTCAAGAAAGTCTATCAGTTTCAGATAAATTAAGCTCTAAAACATTTCTAATTTATGAGTTTGATTCAAAAACAAAAGGAATTAAAATTCTTTGTAGAAGTTCATCTGATAAATCAACGTATCTTCCAGTTATTTTGGGCATTGATTACCCTTATTCATATGAGCTTTATAATGAACCCTATTCAAATAAAAACTGTGTAATAGTAAGCCATAATCTGATAACTTTGGAAAAGAAAGAAATATATAAATCCAATTATTCCGCATTGAAAAATTCAAAACTCCAAAATACTTGGTCAATTGGAACTAAATCATTTACTCTTGATTCCCCGCCATTTATAAATTCAAATGTTTTTTTTAATGGTAAAGAAATCAGTATATTCGAATATAAACCTATAGAATTAAATAACCTTAATAAAAAATACAATAATTCTATAAGATTAACAACAATAAACACTTCAGGAAAAGTTTTATCACAAATAGAAAAAAATTATAGTTCATCACTCGTACTTTCTAATAGCAATAAAAAATCTGTTAAGAGTATCCCATATAGTAATGATGCAGTATTTGATTTCGTCTTTACAGTTCCTTATAGAATTCAGATGAATAATAGCTTTTACTTCATCAACAGTTTTGAAAATGATACATTAATTACCATTGATAAAAATTTAAATATTAAGCAGCAAAAAAGCTTCACTAAAAACATTTTTAGCCACCTATTATGCCCTCCACAAATGGATAAAAATCGAAATTTATACTTAATAAGATATGTTCCTTCAACTTTAATAAAAATCAATCAAGAAGGAAAAGTCCTGTGGAAAAAAGGAAATCTCTTTATAGATGATCTCCCAACAAATTGATATGGAAAAGCGTTATGGATTACCCCATAACGCTTTTATTTTACTTCTTTCTCGTTTTATTTATTTAGAATATTTATAACAATCGAGAATACAAAAAAATCAGAAGGTTTGTCTCTTTTCATTATAGTCTAACATGCATTATGTACCTGAACATCAACCAAAAATGGCAAAAACTTCCCGCCATAATAAAAAGATGAAATATCTCATGAAATCCAAAATACTTTGCAAAATTGGGCTTTTTAATAGCATAAATTACTGCTCCAACACTATAAAACAGTCCCCCAGCAACCAACCACCATACTCCTGCCATTGGCAATGCTTTTATCAACGGAACAAAAGCAATTGCAATTATCCATCCCATTAATAAATATATTGAAGTATATAACCATCTTGGCGCTTGAAGCCAGAAAAGCTTCATAAATACCCCGGCAACGGTAATTGCCCAAATTATTCCGAAAAGGCTCCAACCCCAAGCTCCTCTGATAGGAACCAGACATATCGGAGTATAGCTTCCCGCAATTAATACAAAAATCATAATATGATCTATTTTTCTAAATATTGTTATACCTTTTTCTGACAAAGGAAGCATATGATATAAAGAACTAGCCGTATAAAGCAGTATCAATGCTGTACCGAAAATTGAAAATGAAACTACATGCCATGGAGTCGTACCTATTGCACTAAAAACAATAAGGAGAACAAGTGCTGCAATAGAAAGAAGCATTCCAACAAAATGAGTTAAACCACTTACAGGGTCTCTTAATTTATTCACTAACATAATATACCTCGTATTAATTAATAATGTTCTTCTTTTTAACCGAATTTAATAATATTCCAGTTAACTACCAAAGTCAAACAAAAACTGGAAAATTTAATCTATGCGTTATGCATTGTTATTCATTTCGAATTAAAATCATTTATCTTAAACAAATCCCAAGGATATTTACTTGCAGGAACACTTTTAAAAACCATTTCTTCTTTTGATACAGGATGTATGAAACCAATTTCATGTGCCCATAATGCAATCTGCTGCCCAGGTTTATTTAGTTCCACACCATATTTCTGATCTCCAAAAAGGGGATTTCCAATTCCAGAAAACTGCACCCTAATTTGATGTGACCTACCAGTAAGTAGATTAATCTTTATTAGACTTAGCCCTTCTTTATTTTCTATTAGATTATAATCCAGAATTGCTTCTTTTGCCCCATCCAAATCTTTATTAACTATTCTAACAATATTAGTTTTTCTATCCTTTAATAAATAATCTTTCAACTGTCCATTTGATTTTTCAGGTTTTCCGTGAACAACTGCCAAATATGTCTTTTTAAGATCTCTAGCTCTAACCTGTTCCGATAAGCGGGATGCAGCCTTTGAAGTCTTGGCAAAAACCATTACCCCTCCAACTGGTCTATCCAACCTATGTATTAAGCCAACAAAAACATTACCTGGTTTATTATAACGTTCTTTGATATTTTCTTTAAGAAGTGTTAGCAAATCAACATCTCCGGATTCATCTTCTTGAACAGGTATGTTTACAGGCTTTTCAATAATAATTATATGATTATCTTCAAAAAGAATTTTGATTTCTAATGGATTCATTTAACTCTCCCTTTATGCCTTTTGGTTTTCCACTATCAACTGACAACTTTACACTTTTATTCTTCCCATCTAGCAAAATTTCCACATGGAAGAATGACATCAGAGCCTGTGATTGGCAAACCAAGTTCATCACAATAGATTCTTCCTTTAAATTTTTTGCCAAGCGTAAGGGTAATCATATTACTTATAACATTTGCGGATAAGCCGGTTGTATAAGAATTTACCAAGAAAAACAAGGGCTTGTCTGATAGAATTTGCATACAGTTGAGTATAAGGCTGTACAAAGAATTTTCGATATTCCACACTTCACCGTTTGCGCCTCTTCCATAAGAAGGTGGATCCATAATAATCGCTTCATACTTACTGCCTCTCCGTTTTTCTCTTTCAACAAACTTAAAAACATCATCAACTATCAAACGAACCTTTTTATCGCTAAGACTCGATAGTGCAAGATTCTCCTTCGCTCTTGCAACCATTCCCTTTGAAGCATCAATATGGCAAACATCTGCTCCCGCATTGGCGCATGCAACCGTTGCACCTCCTGAATAGGCAAACAGATTAAGAACTCGTATTTGTCTTTTCGAATTTTTTATTTTCTCATTCATCCAATCCCAGTTAACCGCTTGCTCTGGGAAAAGACCTGTGTGTTTAAACCCGGTGGGCTGTACATAAAACTTTAAATTACCATAGGATATTGACCACTTCTCCGGTAGTTTGCCAAAAAATTCCCAGCTTCCGCCTCCGCTTTTACTTCTGTGATAGTATGCATCAACTTTTCCCCAAAGTGATTCTTTTTGAGTAGGCCAAATAACCTGCGGGTCAGGACGCCTAAGTATATATTTTCCCCAGCGTTCAAGTTTCTCACCATTTCCAGTATCAATAATTTCGTAATCTTTCCAACCTTGTGCAAGTATCATTTCTATTTCTCCTTTTTATCATACTCTACATCCTATCTTATTTTCCCTCGCATAATAAAACAAATACTGCTGTGCAAATCCGGCTAATTCTCCGTATTTATTCTTTGCAAACTCCTGAATTTCATTAAGCTTTTTTTCTTTACCAAAATAGATTGTTTCAACAATTCTTTTAATCCAAACATCTGTTGGAAAAACATCAGCTTTTGCATATGAATATAATAATACACAATCCGCAACCTTTGGACCTACTCCCGGTATTTTTATTAATTCATTTCGTGCAGAAGCACTGTGTTGCTTTTCGATTTCTTCAAGATTAATCTCTCCTGATTCAATCATTTGAGCCGCACATTTTATGTATTTCCATCTAAATCCGAGCCCACAGCATTTAAGTTCCTTATCTCCGGCGTCTGCAAGGTCTTCAGGCTTGGGAAACAAACTATAAGCTTTGCCCTGAAATTCTATTTGTTTACCATAGGTTCCAGCAATATTCTCAACTGTTTTCATGATTCTTGGAATGTTGTTATTTGCAGAGATGATAAACGACGCAAGAGTTTCCCAATGGTCTTGCTTGAGAATCCTCATTCCATAACCATAATCAACCGCTTTTTTCATAGTCTTATCATTCTTTGACAGAATTTTTTTTATTGCTGAATAATCATTATGATTATCAATGTATTCTTCAAAAGACTCTTTGAAATCAGGCAGATTTGTTTCAACTATAAGGTCTGATTCTCCTGACATTCGTACATTAAAGATTCCTTCTCCAGCAATTCCAGTATATGAACCGTCAGGATTGGGTCTCCACCTGAAGCATTGTCCACACTCGAAGGTGTGTTTCAAGCTGAAATTTTGGATGTTTTCGATAGTAAAAATGTACAAAAGAGTATCTTCCCTTTCAATTCTTTAGAGTCGCTCTTAGGGGCTAACCCCTTTTTCCTCTAGCTCGTTTATGTAACTGTTTAGAAAAAACTCTGGAAAGTTTTTTCTTGTACCCAGACAGCCTCCGCTGCACGTGAGCGGCGACTTTTCCGCCGATTTTGCTCCGCTCTTTCTCGCCGGCGTATCAGAACTCTCTTCCATGGTCGCTGATACTAGATTTTGCATCGTGCAAAATCTACGGCTCCATTCACTCTGCTAATCAAGAAGCTCTAATGCGAAGAATTTAATCGGGACTTTAAACTTTACACTTATGAACGCTGTCTAACCGTTTCATACATCAATATTGCCCCAGCCACAGAAGCATTCAACGAAGATATCTTCCCCTTCATAGGTATTTTTACTAAGAAGTCGCATTTTTCGGCTATCAATCTTCCAATACCCTTGTCTTCGCCTCCAACAACCAAACCTATTGCTCCCTTTAGGTCAACATCAGAAAGATTCTGCTTTGCACCTGCATCTGCACCTATAATCCATAACCCCTTCTTTTTCAAGCTTTCCAAACACATTTGAATATTTGTTTCCCTAGCAACTAGAAAGTGTTCCACTGCCCCTGCCGAAGCCTTTGCAACGGTTGAATTAATCGCAACCGCATTCCTTTTCGGAATTATGATTCCATGTGCTCCAAGTACTTCGCCTGTTCTGATTAGTGCTCCAAGATTGTGTGAATCAGTAATGCCATCTGCAATTATAACAAAAGGTTTCTCGTTTTTTTCTGCAGCTTTTTGCAGAATTGTATCTATATCAACATAATCATACGGAGATGTGAAAGCTATGATTCCCTGATGAACTCCTCCGCCAGCGACCTTATCAAGTACTTGAGCATTTACCTCTTGAACTACTATTTTATCTTTTCTCGCTTGTGATACAATCCCTTGAACATGCCCTCTTTTTTCTCCACTAGCAACCATGATTTTATTTATGGTTCTGCCAGATTTGACAGCTTCACTTACAGGATTTATACCTATAACAATATCCTCATTGTCTCTATTTGAATCAATATCCCTCTCATTATTAAAAGAACTATCCGCACCGTCCCACGTCTTCTTTTGCGTCCATTTCTCACTTTTAATGTTATTATGTCTTTCTTGTTCTCCCTTTTGTCTTTTATTCTTATCAAAATTCATCCTATTTTCCTTTCCAGCATATTTATTTAGGATTTAGAGATTTTAGCTTTTCTTCAAAGAACAACCCAAATTTCTGAACTCAGTGTCCTCAACTCTCAACTGTTTTTTATTATACCACATGAATAATGGAAAAATAATCTTCACATAATATAGCTGCTAATAATTTTATTGACCCTTCTGCCAATGTTCTGGGAGAAGGGCAGGGATGAGGGTTAGGAGGTATATATATGAATTATGCAAGTGAAGACCAATTGACAGCAGTAGCACAATCCTGTAGTCATTTTGATTCCAGAGTGAAATCTTTCACTTCAATCACAAGTGCCTCTGCTGAAAGCATTTCATGCAATTCCTGCACGCACTGGAATGGAACAAAATGCACAATAAATGTTTTTGATGATGTGCTGACAAGTTTGGATCAAACATAAAACACGGTGCGAAACGCACCGTGTTTTATCTATAAATGTTTTATCTTCCTTTACCACCAATATCGGTCTTTCCAACTTTTTTATCTGGATCAAAACCATAGGACAGGTCTTCTAAGTCTGAAAGGGTAATCTTGCCACCATGTACTTCTGCCATATTTTTATCGAAACTTGGTACATCTTTAACTGACTCTTGATTTTTATCTTTCTGGATCTCTTGTAGTATTACTTCATGAACTACAGGGATTACATCTGCAGGGATTATATCATTTGATATAAATTTTTCATTCATCTTATTATCAATACCAGTTACTATTATATTACCTTCGCTGTCTCTCTGGTAATCAACAACCATCGCTGATACTGCCGAATACCCATGCAATGCATCACATGCCCGACTAGGATCAGAGCCATCTACTTCTCTTCCTCCTGCCAATGATAAAGCCTTGCCTTCAGCTAGAGGAATAATAAAATGGCTATTTCCTTTTTCAGCAGGAACTTTTTCAATTATTTCATTAAATTGTGTTTCCCATTCAGGACTTCTTACTGTGAATACTTAGATC
>Ga0209340_1001130_pt1 | contig 21264 bp, 23 predicted proteins | sample EPASupsiteSAE323_FD_187266 | JGI IMG/M metagenome (GOLD analysis project Ga0209340, IMG submission 187266) | Bioremediated contaminated groundwater from EPA Superfund site, New Mexico - Sample SAE3-23 (SPAdes) (version 2) | ecosystem: Environmental > Aquatic > Deep subsurface > Groundwater >... | reverse complement strand
GAACGTTCTGAGGCGATATGCCTGCGAACACCCGAAGGAGACCCGTACGTCTCGAGAAGCTTCTTCACCTTGGACGAGCTGAGATTGATCTCCGTCTCGTCCTCGAGACCACTAATCTCAACATACGTAGTGGGGTCCTCGGCCATGATTCGGTAGACCTGTTCCACGCAGCCCCCTGGAGTGAACCAAGAGTCAACACGGTACAGGTTTTTACCCGAAATCATGGCCCCCAGGCACTTCACCTGGGTGGGGGCATCATAGTCACACGAGGCCTTGTCGAAGACAAGACCCTCGGGGAGATTCTTCATCTCCACCTGGGGGGGCTTTGCGGCCTCACGAGCCCTCTGATCCGCCTCCTGCAGAACCTGCAAGGGCTCGATCATCTGCTCGGGGGCAAACTCGATCTCCTCTTGGACCTGAGCATCAGGATCAGCCTTGCTGTCCTCGACATTGAACTCGAGGACAGCCCCATCGGCCTGAGGGGCCGGGGCCGCGTCGACGACCGCCTCCACCCCGGCATCCGCCGAGGGGAGGGACTGGCCGTAGGCCTTGGGAGGGCTCAGCAGACACAGGGCCACGAGCCCCATGGCGAGGAGGAACATGATAGCAACAAACGCCAGCGTCTCTTCGAGGTAATGCTTCATCTCCAGTCTCCTTATGAATGGCGTTTTTCACGCCTTGTTGTTATTTGCAGTTTCCACACAGGAGTGGGTATTCCTCTGTGGAAACTACAAACATTGAAATGTACACTGTATTTGGGGGTATTTCTCCCTCATTTACAGGATACGCTACTATAGCATTTTTTTGGAGGTTTGTCAAGTATATAGGTGCATAAGAAGAGGCTCTTATGGAGCCTCTTCTTATTTTTATTGTTTTTTAATTTTTTGTATTTTTTTCTTTGTTTTTATTGCTTTTGAGTTTTATTCTATTTTTGTCTTTTTTCTCCTGTGTCTTACTTCTTCATACTAATAACAAATGATGCTCCAAAGAGGGAAAAGAGGAAAATAATAGCGGTATTGAGCAAAATATTTGGTCTTACTGGGAATTTACTGACAATTGGTTGATTGACCACACGAATGGTAATATTTCCCCCTACGTATTGGTATCCTTCTCTCTCTATGGTTTGTATTATGGCATCTGCGAGGTATTTTACTTGTTCTTTATCCTGATGATACACTGAAAGGCTCAAAATACCAGTTCCATACTCTACTGTAGATTCTATTGCCTTTTCCCAGAGATCTCTTCTTTCTCTTTCTTCCAGTTTTGTAAAATATGTTTTATCCAAGTTCGTACTCTCTGTCAACATTACACGGTTATAGAAATCCTCAGTATAGAGAATACGGGAAAGATTCTCCCCTATTCTTTCTGATGATTTTATAGCAGTATACGGATCCACTCCATAGCTACTCTGTGAAATAATATACACTTGTCCATCTGCACGGTATTCTAAAGGATAGAAAAATAATGTCAGAAGACCAGAGAGGAAAGATACAACAAGAGCAAACATGAGTATTGCTTTCCATGCAGAGAGTGTTTTTTGAAGTGGGCTTTTGAGTAAAAACATACGAAAGGATTATATGAAAAAATTATAATTGAACTTTTGGTACTTGCACTTCCAATTTTTCTCCATTCCTCCAAATGAGGAGTGAAATATTTTCTTCTGTTTGCATGAGTTGTCTGTCTAATATTTTTGGATTCACAAGTTCACCATTTATTTTGAGGATCACGTCTCCTTTTTGGAGTGCAGTATTTCCATTTATATTTTGGACAAAAAAACCAGTAGTAATATTCTCTACTCCACTTCCTGGTGGAATATCTGCAACAAAACCATCTACCTTCACGACAGAATACGCAATTGCTTTTCCATCAAGAAGTTTTCCTAATTGTTCTTCTACTTTCCATGCCCACAAAAGTGAATTCTCTCCGCCTGCAAATCCAACAAAGTATCCGGATTTATCGAAAAGAAGAGTTCCTTCACGAACTTCTGGAGCAATGACAAAAGAATATTGTGTTTCCCAAATAGGATAGAGTGTTTTTTCTTTTGTTTTTATTATTTGATCAATATATACTTGTTTCCATTTATTCCAATCAACAGACCAAAGAAGACTGTCAACATCAAAACGATCCCAATCTGTAAATGCTGCAACATGGAATCCATTTCCCTGAAGTTTTACATAGACCACTTTTGCTTCTTTGTCTATGATGACTTTTTCTAATACAAATTTTTCTCCTTTGTAATCCAAAGCTTCAAACAAAGCAATATTTTTTTGTGTTAACAATTCTGTATTCTCTACGTGCATGACTGCCCAACCATCTGAACTGAGAACAACCGCTTTTCCAACTTGTGCAGATTCGTTATAAAATCCATTGGATAACGCATACCGTTTATCATAAATACTCACCAAACGAAGACGGATAGAATGCTGTGTTGCAGCATCAATATTTGCCTTCAAATCCCAAGAATTTGTTCTATTCAATGTATTTAAGGCTACTTGATCATTTGTCATTGGAATCACCCAAGCAAACACAGAAAGGGTTGCTGCAAGACCTGCGAGAAATGCAATGAATACCAAAAGCACAAGACCAAAAAGTGAACGAAGACGATAGTATGTATCTATGCGACATGATGCTGGTGGTAAATGTGGAGGTTTTTTATTCATATTTTTTTATTATATGTTCTCTTATACCCAACGAACAAAAAACACGAGAACGAGAATATACAAGATTGCGTTGGTGATGAGAAAAGGGAGTTGTTTTTTCCAAACCAATCCAACTTTACTCAGATGGAAACGGAGAAACAATTGGATAATATATGCCACCCAGACTACAAAAAATCCAGATACAAGATATCCATAAGGAAGCAAATGAACCACCCAGATAAGTTCCCAAAGCATACAAGAGGATAAGAGTGACCACAAGAATAGGTTTTTATATTCTACTGCAAAATACATTCTCCAAATAACCATAAACGCACATCCATAAAAAAGTGCAAGAAGAATACTTGCAAGCCAAAACCAAAATCCTTGGAAAAACATAGCAAGTGCAAACACAAAAGAACTCAAGGCATAGGCAGAAAACATCCAAAGCATCATGAGCATTCTTCTTCGTGGTTTAAAACGATGAACAGAAAGAGTTTTTCCGTCCGTATGGAAAAGCATTCCCATTCCAATACCACATACAACCGCGACTATGTAACGGAAAAGAACAAAATCGAGAATACTCATCAATGCGAGTGAACTCAGTCCAAACCAAAGAGCAAGAAGGAGTTCTTCCCACTTTTCTGGAAAACTGTATACAAAATAATGGACCAAGAAAATAGCAAGAGCCCAGACAGTAAAGACACTTCCCAGTGTCCACCACATCGGAAAAAAAGAAACCGCAAGTAGTCCTACTGTTGTGAGGACTCCCATGATACTGGATAATATTATGACTTTTTTTGACATACTATTCTATTCCATCCAAAAGAATCTGTATTTGTTCGTTCAAAAATGTACGAAACTCTTCTCCTTGTTTTTCTGACTTGATAATTACTAAATATACACGCATATGTGCTTCTGTATTCTGTGCAGGAGTTGCCATAGTTTCTAATCGTGCTTTTGCGAGTTGCAAAAGTCCTTCATTTGCCTGTGAAGAAAGAAGAATATCTCCTTGTAACTTTTTTACAGAATCACGATATGCATCCACAACTTCTTTTGGAGATACAGGTTCTTCATAAACATATTCTACCTGAGGGACAAGATCCTTTCTCAGAAACAGAAAAGCAAATATTCCAAGGATACTGACAATTCCAACTCCAAGGAGAATTAAAATAATTTTCTTTTTTTCCATAGAAATACAAAAAACTTGAAAATTCATCAGAGTTAGTATATATTAAATGGGCAAAGAAATCAACAAAACATCAGACTCCCCTATGCCCGTTTACGCAGTCAACAAAAAAGCGCATTTTGATTATGAAGTCCTCGAAACCCTTGAGGCTGGTCTTGTGCTTCTCGGACATGAAGTAAAATCCTTACGAAACGGAAGTGCCAAGCTAACTGGGGCTTATGTAACATTCCACAAAAACAAACCTATGCTCACGAATTTCCATATTCCAAAATACCGCTTTGCAGGCAATGTTCAGGAATATGATCCAGAGAGAAGTCGTGAAATTCTCCTCAAAGCGAAACAGATAGACTATTTACGAGGAAAATCCGAGGAAAAAGGCTTGACAATCGTACCCCTTTCAGTATATACTAAGGGACGTTATATCAAAGTAGAAATCGGTATTGCTAAAGGAAAGAAAACCTATGATAAACGTCGGGTTATGAAAGAACGCGAACAAAAGCGTGAAACCGGCAGAATTATGAAAGGCATATACGATTGACACTTCGTTCATTACAATATGGGGGTGACAGGGTTCGATAGGCGAATTCGTTATCTTTTTGTGCATTCTGAGGTGCTTTGTCCTCATAAAACTCAAGGCAAATTGTACGTGCAAACGTCATCAGTCGAGTTAAAGATGCTTTACGCATTCCAACACTCGCATCTGTTGTTGCTTAATAATAGCGACGACCATCAGGCCTGCGATACTCAATAGCAGTACCCCGGTGTCAATACATTGAGCGTAGGATGCACCAGCAGTCTGTCTTTTGTATCCGAACCAAATACAGACAACCTCATTGTATTTTGCTATTTCATAAGCAATGAGTACTCAAAATAGCTACGTATGTAGATCAAAAGGCTAACTCGTACTAGACCCGGGTTCAATTCCCGGCATCTCCACAAAAGTAAAATATATAAATATCTATGCGTATTTCACGTAAAAAAAGAAGTCCACAACTCACTATTCCTCATTTTGATGTGAATGAAAAAATTCATGCCGAACAAGTTCGGCTTATTAGTGATGAAGGAAATATTGGTGTTATGTCCACACGTGATGCGCTTGCAAAGGCTCGTGAAGAAGGTATGGATTTGGTGATTATCAACCCAAAAGCTGAACCTCCTATTGCAAAAATCATAGAATTCAGCCATTTTAAATACCAAAAAGAAAAAGAAGCAAAAAAGCAAAAAGTGAATGCCCACGTGACTGAGGTCAAAGGTATTCGTCTTTCTATCCGTATTGGGGTTGGAGACCTCTCTATCCGTGTTGCTCAGGCAGACAAGTTTTTGAAGCGTGGAGATAAGGTTCGACCAGAAATTATCCTCCGTGGACGTGAACATGGCAAAGTTGACCTTGCCTTTGAGGTGCTCAAGAATTTCTACGATGAACTTGGAAAAACCAATGAAATTAAATACGAGCAAAACCCTGAAAAACAGGCAAATAAGATAACTGCAATAATTACACACAAATAAAGCTTGACAAGAACCAAATTTCCCTATATACTATCCGCATTAGAAAAAAGTAACCAATATGTCCCGGTACGACATATTGCCTTAATTGAATCATATGGCTAAACTTAAAACAAACCAAGCCGTTGCAAAAAGACTCCAAATTAAAAGAAGTAAAAAGAGAGGTATTTCTGTTATCAAGCGTACTGATGGTCAGGATCATTTTAACTCTCGTGAGACAGGTAAAGTGAAACGAAACAAAAGAAGTGATAACACAATGTCTAGTACTCTTAAACAAACGATTCTTCGTGCAATGCCACACGCATAAGCACTGAAATACAGTAAATAACAAGAAGATATGCCTCGAGTAAAACGTGGTCTTACACACGCAAAAAAAAGACGTTCACTCCATAAACGTGTAAAAGGTTTTGAAGGCGGACGCAAAAATCTCATCAAAGTTGCTAAAGTAGCAGATACAAAAGCAGGAGCATACGCTTATCGCGATAGAAAGAATAAGAAACGTGAAATGCGTCGTCTCTTCCAAGTTCGTATCAATGCTGCAGTTCGTGCCTTTGGTACAACTTACAGCAAATTCATGGGAAGCCTCAAGAACAAAGAAGTTGGTCTTGATAGAAAAATACTTTCACAAGTAGCTGCTCAAGAACCAAAAGTATTTGAAAAAATCGTAGATTTCGTAAAATAAGAAAAAAGACCGCACAATGCGGTTTTTTTATCCCTTTTATCGGTGTCACTCGTTAGGTCACCTTATCCACACTAAACTTTGACACAAACCTAAAAAACTGATAATATATTCTTCGTTAAAGTCCTTTGGGTGTTCAATTTGAGCGGAGGTTCCCCCTCCTTAGCCTCCTGCTCAAGTTGAACATTGAGAGGACTTTTTTCAATAAGAAAATAATTCACAATACCGTATATTGACATTTTATTGTCTATACTGTATTATATCCTCGTTATCTCAATTAAATTGGATTCTATGGGACTTAGAAAAAAAATAAAAGCTCTCTTTGAACTCGAGCGTCAAGCAGCAAAAATTACTCGCGACAAAAAGAAACAAAAACGCGGAGCATCAGAGAAAACTGCAGGCCAAAAACTCCATGATAAAATGCATGGAAGAGTGTAAACTCTTGGCAAAGAAACACAAAAGTGTTAAAATATTTGTGCTTCATTTGAAGCACTCAATGGATTGGTAGTTCAACTGGTTAGAGCACCGCCCTGTCACGGCGGAAGTTGCGGGTTCGAGTCCCGTCCAGTCCGCAAAATTACACTGCTTATTAAGCAGTGTTTTTGTATATCAAAAAAACACCTTTCCAGATGTTCTTTTGACTTTCCCCGACGAACGTGATGGTACGGACGTCAGGGACAGGAGACTAGTTCAGTCGCTTGATCAATGTTCGGACGAGTCGTGCTGCTTCATCACGCACCCGGCTATCCGGTTCGTTGGAGATATGTTCATGAAGACGCTCCACGAGCGTGGCAATCTGCTGAATCTCCAGCTTCTGATGCCCCCGATCCACATCCCATGCAAAATCCACCAATTGCCTGAATGACAAAGAGCCGAGTGAACCGTAGTTGATCGATTCCACAGATGGGGTTTCCTCCATCTTAGCAATGGAGCGTAGCAAAAAATGCGCAAACCCGTAAAGAACAAAAGTACCAAATGCAAGAATACAACACACGAGAATGCTGCCAACGAAGAGGAGGAAAAGAGCATAAATTATGTTCATGGTCTTGATTTCTCCTATGAAACCGAGCTAGTTAATGAACTTAGACCGTTGTAAACATAGCAAAAAAACTATATTTTGTCAATACAAGTAAAATAAGTTCGAATTGCGTCCCATTGGTCCCGCAAAATTACACTGCTTATTAAGCAGTGTTTTTGTATATCAAAAAAACACCTTTACAGATGTTCTTTTGAATTTCCCCGACGAACGCTGTGGGAAGCGTTGTCGGGATGACTAGCGATGACTAGCTAGTAAGTACGCTGATTGCGGTTATTTGAGGCAATACGGCCTGTACCGTTCTTGTCGAAGACATGGACGAGTAGCATAGGCCACTCCAGAAAAAAGGTTTTGATGTCGACCCAATACCACAATGGAAGGACCTTCACACCAATGCCGTGAGCCCGACAGAAGGTCACCCAGAACCGGAGGGCATGTTGCCAATGCGTGATTACCGTGATTTTCGGTTCTGCATCAGCCACCATCAGTTCAAGCACACCCGAGATGTTTTCGTAGGTGTCTCTTGAAGCTACCTCGGTGATAATGCACATCTCTTCGATCCCATGTTCGATGAGCCACTCCTTCATGATGGCTCCTGACGGTCGAGTCTGAACTTCGCTCGGGAGATAGACCCCTCCACACACTACGACCCTATCGTAGTTAGCGGTCTTCCACTCAGCAAGCCCCGCACACAGACGCTTGAGAGTTGTGGTTCCCTCGAGAGAATCCACAGGGAAAACCTCACAACTTGGAATGAGCAAATATCGCATGAGTCCCTCACTTTTTTGATGTGATATGTTAGTCTAGCATAATAATGCCTCTTTGTCAACACTCCATTCCATTGATCCAGCAAATAAAATAACCTATACAAAATAAGTTATTTTGTTATAATGTAAATACATATTTATAAATTATGCTTAAAATTTTTATAGATGAATCAGGAAATTTAGGTTATCACGAAGGTTATTTTATTATTGCAATGATAATTGCTCATAATCCAAAAAGAATAAAAAATGTAATAAAATCTTTTTGTAGCTATCATTCGCTAACAGAAGTCCATTCAACTGATTTGGATCTGCCGAAGAAGCAGTTTTTGATAAATAAACTAACTAAGCAACAGGATTATAGTATTTCTTATATAATCGCTGATAAAATGATGATTAAGAAAAAACGTTTGTTTGAAAATAACAATCTATTATTTAATTATCTTCTTTCTTTTCTTTTAAAGGATATTTTAAAAGCTAATACCGACGATGTTTATGTACATTTAGATAATAGAACCCAAAAAGTAGCATCTGCAAATTCGCTAAAAGATTATATCCAAATAAAAGCCTATGCAGAGTGGGGTTATACTAAAAATCTGTCTATTGAATATCTTGATTCAAAAAATTCAAAGGTTATACAGATGACTGATTTGGTAGCTAATTGCATACGTCGTAAATATCATTGGAAAAATGATGATCTTTACTCACGTTTAAATATAGTTAAATCAATTAAATTTCCTCAAAAAACTTTCAGAGAACAACTTGTTTGTCCACAAATAGTCTTGACAGAAGGTGTTGTTAACACTATACTTAAAGTAGACATAAATCCTATGGGGAGCTCAAATGAGTAAGTGGCGTATTCCGTCACCGAACCATAGGTAGTTGTAAAGACACCCTGAGGGGTGTTTTTAAGTATTATTTAGTTTGCCTTTTCTAGTTTTTTAATTTTTCAAAATTCATTATCCAAATGTTGTAAATTCGAATAGCGTCCCATTGGTCCCGAATATAAACACCCGAAAGGGTGTTTATATTTTATAAAAAAACATTTATACTACTCTTATGTATAAATAAAAAATATATGCACAGAATATCATTAAGAAAACTAAAATTGACAGATAAAATTTATTTTGCAAAATGGTGGAGAGATAAGGAACTTTTAAAACTCACAAGTGGTGTTCTTAAAAAAATAACAGACAAGGAAGTAGACACTTACTTTAATTCCATTATGTATGGAAATGATTTTCATTTTATTATTACTCTTGATTAATTACCCATTGGTCATATTTCTTTATCTAAAAGAAAGAATGATTGGTTTGAAACTCAAATTATAATCGGTGAAAAACAATATTGGAGGAAAGGATATGGTTCAAAAGCAATTCAGAGTATAATCCGAAAAGCAAAAAAAATAGGAATATATAAAATATATCTAGAAGTACGCCCTACAAATTCAAGAGCTATCCATTCTTATGAAAAATGCGGGTTTGTACAAACTAAAAAAATAAAACACTTAAAAAACGAATATCTCCCTGAAACGATAAGAATGGAATATATAAAATAGTCTCTGTATAAACTATGAATAAATATACATTTATGTTATTCTATTATTAGAATTCATTCATATGTATTTTTTAATATGGAAGAGACATCTCAACAACCCATCATTAATTCAATAACAAATATTAAGGTTGCTGGCGTTGCAACAATGTCTTATTGGTCAATACTTGAAACGAACAACAGTATCTATTTTGTACAATCAGGATCAGCACTTGGTATTGCTGGTTTTGCCGGTGCACCTTCTACATTGATAAGCGTTGCTGGTGATATGATTGCTTCTCACAAAGCAAAACAGGTAGCAGATAAAGACTTAGCCACAGTGTTATCTGAATCAACTCAATATTTTGGATTCTCTCAGCAAACACTTCCACAAATAACAACAAAAAAAGGATTATTCGGTGGAAAAATAATATTTCCAAATGGAAAAGAAAAATCCTGGACAGAATCAGGAATTGTAAAATTAAAATTATCTGGCAAAAAATACAAACTTTTCTTGGAAATGTTACAAAGAAAAATGAGTAATCAATAAAGAAATATATTTAATACAAAAACACCCGAAAGGGTGTTTTTAATTCCCTCCAAATCTTCTTTTCCTTTTTGTATATTCTTGTAGGACTACTTGTACATCCTCTTCATTGAAGTCTGGCCAGTATTTTTGGAGGAAGAGGAATTCACTGTATGCACTTTCCCAGAGGAGGAATCCAGAGATTCTTTTTTCTCCTGATGTTCTCACAATAATATCTGGATCAGGGAGTTCTCCATGATACAAATACTTTTGTATGAGTTCTTCGTTTATTTTTTCTGCTGGTATATTTTCTTTTACTATTTTTTGTATGGCGTCTACAATTTCTGGTCTTCCACCATAGTTGAGACAAATATTAAATACTCCCCTCTTATTCTCTTTTGTTTTTTCCATTGCATTTTTGCAAATATCTGGAAGCTCATCTGGCAAATCTTCTATTCTTCCACTGATAACAAGTTTATATCCTTCTTTATGGAATTCTTCCAAATCTTCTGTAAAGGCTTGTGTGAGCAACTTCATGAGATAATTTACTTCTTTTTCTGAACGCTTCCAATTTTCTGTGGAAAAAGCATAGACAGATACAATTTCTACTCCATGATTAAAGAAAATACCTGGGATACTCTTCATCTTCAGGTATCCTTCTTTATGACCTTCTAATGTTGGGAGACCTTTTTCTGTTGCCCATCTTCTATTTCCATCCATGATGATTCCAACATGCCTTGGTATTTGTTTTTCTTCTGACATATATAATTGCTCAATATACTTCAATGGATATATAACAACATTTTTTCTTTTGTTTGTCAATTTTCCTGTAAAATGATACTATTTGTGAGTAAATATGAATTAAAATTCTATGGAACAGGATAAAATTAAAAATATTGTGAAGAAGAGTTATGCGAACATTGCTTCAGGTTGTGGATGTGGTTGTAAGAATGCACAGACAATATCCAAAAGTATTGGATATTCTGATGAGGAGATGAATGCTGTACCAGAAGCAAATTTAGGTCTTGGATGTGGAAATCCAATTGCACTTGGAAAGATTAAAGAAGGTGATGTTGTTTTGGACCTTGGAAGTGGAGCTGGTTTTGATGCATTCCTTGCTTCAAAAAGAGTTGGAACAAGTGGTAAAGTTATTGGGGTAGATATGACAGAAGAAATGATAGCAAAGGCAAATGCAAATGCAAAAAAATATAATTATACGAATGTAGAATTCCGATTAGGAGATATTGAAAACCTCCCCTTTGAAAATAACTCCATAGATATTATCATTAGCAATTGTGTGATTAATCTTGCACCAAACAAACACAAAGTATTTCAAGAAGCTTTTCGTGTATTGAAATCCGGTGGAAGAATGTACATCTCAGATATTGTCTTACTTGAGAATCTGAGAGAAGAGCAAAAGAATGATGAGACCCTCATTGCAGGATGTGTCGGTGGTGCACTCCTCAAAGATGACTACCTTGAGATAATTAAAAACTCAGGACTTAAAGTAAATATTCTAGGAGAAAACAAAAATATTAGTAAAATACAATATCAAGGACTTCCCCTTGAGAGCCTCGCTGTTGAAGCTGTAAAAAGATAATAGAAAAGAATTAATTTACAAAAGGATTCTCTTTTAAAAAGTCAGGAATTAAATTCTCCTGGCTTTTTTCTCCTTGCACCCAACCATTTTCTATACCAAGATAAAGAAGATAATCATAAACTTCTTCAAACTCATCTTCGGCAACAATTCTTGTTAATTCGTCATACTTCCCTGCATTATGCATAGGGAAATATTGATTCATGAGACTGACATGAATATTTTTATTTATTGAAGCAATCTTTTTGAGTACCCCAAAACTATTTTCCACATTATTTGGGAGTACCATATGACGAATAATAACTCCACGCTTTTCTTTTTCGTTAAAATTTCCTACTTGACGAAGCATTTCTTCAATGGCCTGAGTTGCTGTTGCAGAATAATTTTCTATACCTGAATACTTCAAAGCCAAAGCATCATCACTATATTTAAAATCCGGAAGGTAGATATCTACATACCCTTCCATTTCCCGAAGAACATCTAAACTGTCATATCCATTACTATTCCAAACAATCGGAAGAACAAGTCCTTTCTTACGAGCAAAAATAATTGCTTCTTTTATTTGTCTATACCACAAAGTAGGAGTTACCAAATCTATGTTTGTCACCCCCTCACCTTGCAAATGAATCATAATATCTGCTAATGCTTCAACAGAATACATCTTTCCTACCCCTTGTTGAGATATTTGGTAATTCTGACAAAAGACACAACGAAAATTACAACCAGAAAAAAATATTCCTCCGGCTGGACACAATGGAGGTTCCTCTCCTTCGTGGATACCATACCAGGCTATTTTGACTTGATCCATATAATTCTATTAGATGACATACAGAGTATCACAGAAGACACTTTTCTTCAACCATTGACAAAAGATAAAAAAAATGGTATTATTCTCTGTTCTTTACAATACACAGAACAGAGGAGGATCTCATGGGATTCGTCGTTGTTTTCACAGCCATATTTCTCATTGTTGTTGCAAAACTTTGCGCTGTCTTCACAACAATCCATGGGCTGATCTGGCTCAGTGGACTCCTGATAAAGACCGTGATTCTTCCATTCTTGGTATTTCTCTTCGTTACAAAAAAATTCGTGACGAAGAAGTACAACTGGAAGACGTGGTTCATATCAATTTCTGCAACAGCCATCTTTGCCTCTGTGTTCGGGGGGTCAATTTACGATTCCCACCCGGGCTTCTTCTCCCCCACCAAAGAGATGGCGGAGAGGCAAGAGCAGAGACAAAAAGAACACCACGAGACCCTTGACAATAACAACTGGGCAACTCCCAGTGTTGTCCAAGGAAGTCGTCGACAGTGTCCCTCCGGAGGCAAGACATCCTACCTCAGTACCTACGGGTACAAGGGGTACACAGGGGCTGTACAGGGGTCAGGCTGTGTCTGCACCAACAATGAGGATTGCCAGTCGGACGAGGCCTGTGTAGGCCGAGAACGATTGGCATGGCAGAATGGTGAGGTGATCCTGGTCTCCTCTGGCGGACGCTACTGTGTTCGCCGGGGAGAAGGATTTTTCGTAAGGGTCTTCAGCTGGGAGAACCCTGACCTCAAATCCCAGAAAGGTTACCTTGGCGACGGTGTTGCTGAGGTAACCCAGGATGGTATCGTAAAATTCTCACCCAAAAAGTTCGGCTTCTAGTCGAACTCCCTCCATTCTTTCCCCACCACCTAGAGCGCTCTTTCCAAGAGCGCTTTTCTAGTATATGATAGGAGTATAACTCCTATCTTTTTTTATGAATCAAACACTCAAAACTCTTTTAGTAGTCCTTGGGGCAATAATACTCTCAATTATCCTCATTGGAATCATTGGTATTGCACTTTTGTATTTTTATGTTATCAAGCCAATGAATATTGAGATGCAACTCCCAGGAACTCCTCAAGAAAATACAACAGAAACAATTACACCAACCTCCACTGAACCAATCTATGACCATCCCCTTCTCTCAGATACACAAGAAAAAACTCTTGAGTCCATTGGAGTCGATGTAAAAAGCCTTCCAACAGAAATCACAAAAGAACAAGAAGCTTGTGCACTTACGGCTATTGGAGAAGAGAGATCCAAGGCAATTCTTGAAGGTGACACCCCTTCATTTGGTGAACTTCTCAAGCTCAAAGGTTGTCTCTAAAAAATTTTCTTACAAAGACGCTCATACAGAGCGTCTTTTCTTATTGACAAAATCTCCTCTTTTTGCTAGTATTTTTGTACAACAACGTAGGGGGGTTCTCCATGATTGCATTGGAAGATTGGGCAAAAATCATGCCTGGATGTTCCAGAATCCAGGATAATAATCGCCGGATCTGGGAAGTTCTAGAGTCTTGTGCATTTTGCAACGGATTTTTTCTCCTCAGAAAACCAGACGGCCACGCGACTCAGCAAGCCGGATGGTCTGTGAGGGGGATCATTGGTAGATCTGGACTACCAATCCCCGAACTCAACGGAAAGAACGTAGAAATCGTCCCTCTCTGACCATCATTCCCCACCTCTTTTCTGCCCCAGCCATGGCTGGGGCAAACTTTTCTCACAAGGCCCAAAAAGGCCTTTTTTTATCCCCTTTTAAGGCTTAATTATTGGCTAATTTTAGGCAAATCAAGAGGAAAAGCTATTGACAAAACCGTAAAAATATGGTATTATAGGGTGTTACATGAGTTGTCCAGACGGACAATTTTTTGTATAGGTTAATCCTTAATATATACACCTATGAATAGCTTTATTATCTTACTTGCTGGTATCCTTAATATGGTGCCTGCCAATGTCCCAGCCAATACCATTACCCAAGGTATGGAACCTCTTTCTGCCATTACAGCTTCTTTTTCTAAAGAAGAAGTAAAAGAAAAGGATCTTCGTGCTGAGAAAATCGATGCGTATTATACGGAACGTGGAATGCCTTTAGCCGGTTACGGTAAAACATTCGTAGAAGTTGCAGATAAATACGGTCTTGATTGGAGACTTCTTCCTGCTATCTCAGTTCGTGAATCATCTGGTGGTAAACACCTTTTGAGCAACAACCCTTTTGGTTGGGGTTCATGTAAAATTCCATTTAAGAACTATGAGGAAGCTATCGACGTCGTTGGTTTAAACCTTTCTGGTAATAACCCAAATACGGCTCGTTACTATGGTACAAAGGATAACTATACAAAATTGTGGTATTATAATGGTACAGTTATGCCTACTTACCCAGACGAAGTTCTTGCGATTATGGATGCTTTTGAAAATACTGAAGTAAACGCCTAAATAGAATACAAATAAAAAACACCCTTTTGGGTGTTTTTTATTTCTTTGATATAATTAAAGAAAGGATATATGCCAAAGAGAAAGAAAAAACAAAATAAACTTAGAAAATACAGTAAGGTTCTTATTGTTTGTTTTGTTTCTGCATGTATTGTTTACCCACTTCTTACTCAAGCACGAACACAAATGAATCTCCGTGCAGAAAAAGAATTAAAAATACAAAAAATTGATTCATATTATGCCAAACGTGGGATGCCTTTAGCAGGTCATGGAAAAACATTTGTAGAAGTCGCAGATAAATATGAACTCGATTGGAGACTTCTTCCAGCGATTGCTGTTCGTGAATCATCTGGAGGAAAAAGACTCATGAACAATAATCCATTTGGTTGGGGTTCAGCTAAAATACCATTCCAAAATTTTGATGAAGCTATTGAAGAAGTCGGAAAAAATCTCTCAGGAAATGATCCTGATACATCAAAGTATTATAAAGATACAGATAATTATATGAAGCTCTATAGATATAACGGAACAGTCCTTCACACATATCCGGAGGAAGTTCTCTATATTATGGACATGTTTGAAAAAAACGAAATCTTAATGGCCTCTTAATTTTTATTAAACATGAGTGGTTCTGGTTTTGTAATATATACTTGTACAAACCCTTTGAATCTTGCAAGCATCTCTCGCACGGTCATAGTCCAAATTTTCCCCCGAGTATCATACTCTTCCAAATCTGCAGATACCCCAACAGTATCTACACCAAAATGATTACAGAAAAACACTATACGTGATAAATGAAATTCTTGAGAAATGGCTACCATTTCTTTTATTTTTCTTTCATTTCCTGCACGATAACAACTCGTATATGTGTTATATCCGTGAGGATCAGTGGAAATATCTTCTTCTTTTACCCCATTATCTATTGCATACTTCTTCATGTATGTGACTTCATCAAAACGGTTTGCTCCATCATCCCCAGTCATAATCATTTTCTGTATTTTTCCTTGTTTATACAGTTCCACAGCAACTTTTACCCTATCTTCTTGCATAATACTTTGTGTAGTGTCATCTTGCATTCCCCCACCGAATACTAAAGCGATTTCTTTTCCTGTAAATTCTTCTGGCGAAAGAATATATTTTTTGTTTTGCAAAATCCAAATATTAGAAAAAAGAAAAAAGAAAAAAAGAATGATTCCTGTTATTCCAAAAGTATATATTAGCTTCTTCATAGTATCTTGACAAAAATTAATTCTTTTTGTATGTTTATTACACAACACGGAGGTGATTCATGATTGGCGAGCACGAAACACAACTTATGTTTTTCCTTTTCCTCGGTGGAGTTTTTGGGATGATGTCCCAATTACTCTACTGGTATTTGAGAGAAAAAAAGAATTTCAAGGTTCTTTATGCCTTCCCCCTTTCCATTGTCCTGGTTCTCGGGATTGTCACCCTTGCTCATTTCTGCTGTGGCATTCCCGAAGAAAAGCACATGTACATCATTCTGATTATGATTACTTCGCTTTTCTTTTTTGTCATTACAATGATTGAGAATCGTGACTGGCACAAAGCACACAAAATACATATCATCCCCATTCTCCCTCCTGAAAATTCCCCACCGAAGTGAAGTAGGGCTCACCACTCTACTTTTTTCGTATATACATTTTGACAAATTATTAAAATTATGATAGTTTTTTTCCACACACACTGGAGGTAAATCATGCACGATTTCGTCGTATTCGCAATCATCCTATTTCTCGAGCTCATTCTCGTGAATGCTCTCCTGGCAATGTTTCTTTTCGCAAGATGGGAAGATCACGAGAGCAAACTCATGATGGCAATACTCTGGGTTTTCTGCCTGTGGGTGGATTACCTGATGTTCCTGGTGATCTTCACCGATGGAAAACACATTGTTCTCTCCCAATTGAAACTCATCGAATTCGTGATACCCCTCTCCTCACCTCTCATCTGCGTTCTCATGTATACCCTCATCTCCCACCGACACAAAATCCTCTCCTCCCCTCGCAAGTAGTCCCACACTACTTCTTTTCTTTTTTAGAGGCTTTTTCTCGTATTTTTAACTCTCGAACTTCATCACGAAGAATAGCTGCCAGTTCAAATTCCAATTCCTTTGCAGCCTGTCTCATTTTCTTTTCTTTATCCAAAATTATTTCTTTGAGTGGTCTTGCGTCTCCTGCTAAATCTAATCGCAAGAGCTGTTCTTTTCTTTTTCCACCAGAAGATGTTTTTCCTTTTTTGGCAGATATACCAAATTCATCCAAAATATTTTTAATACTCTTTTGAATCGTCGCTGGAGTAATACCATGTTTTTTGTTATATGCCATTTGTATTTCTCTACGACGAGTGGTTTCTTGTATTGCTTTTTGTATTGAAGCAGTAATTCTATCTGCGTACATTATTACTTGTCCATTTACATTTCTTGCTGCACGACCAATAGTTTGTATAAGGCTTGTTTCATTTCTGAGAAATCCTTCTTTATCCGCATCAAGAATTGCCACGAGAGATACTTCTGGTATATCTAATCCTTCGCGTAAAAGATTGACTCCCACAAGAACATCAAATTCTCCCCTGCGAAGTTTTGTAATAATATCCACACGTTCGATAGTCTTCACATCACTGTGAATGTATTCCACTTTAATACCTTTATCTTTTAAATAATCTGTTAAATCCTCTGCCATACGTTTGGTGAGTGTTGTGACCAAAGTTCTCTCCCCCATCTTTATTCTTTTTTGTATACGTTCAATAACATCCTCCACTTGTGATGTATTTCCTTTTTCTATATTTTCTGTCACAGGGTGAAGAATAACCTCTGGATCCACCAACCCTGTTGGTCTTACGATTTGTTCTACTACTTGTTCACTTTCCTGAATTTCAAATTCCGAAGGTGTTGCAGAAACAAAAATAAGAGAATCTACTTTTTTCTGGAACTCTTCAAACTTGAGTGGTCTATTATCTCTCGCACTTGGAAGACGGAAACCATGTTCAATAAGTGTATCTTTTCTTGCCTTATCTCCCATATACATACCACGAATTTGTGGAATGGTTACGTGAGATTCATCAATAACTGTTAAAAATTTCTCATTATTATATTTAAAATAATCCAAAAGAGTAAAAGCAGATTCTCCAGGATTTCTTCCATCAAAATGACGAGAATAATTTTCTATTCCATTACAATATCCAATATTTTGAATCATCTCCAAATCATACTTCACTCTTTGCTTTAATCGTTCATATTCCAAAACTTTTCCTTTTTTCTCAAAATACTGAAGTTGCTCTTCCAATTCTTTTTTTATACTCTCAAAAGCAAATGTTCTTTCTTCATCACTTATTACATAATGTGCTGCTGGGAACAACCAGAGATCTTCTTGTTCACAGATAATTTTTCTCGTTATTGGATCAATGAGTTCTATTCTTTCTATTGCATCTCCAATTTCTAGGCGATATATTCTTTCTTCATTTGCTGGCATCACTTCAAACACTTGTCCTTGCATACGAAAATTTCCTCTTTTCATATCTGCATTCGTTCTCTCAAATTGCATTTGTATCAATTGCTCTAACATTCCACGTCTATCCAATTTTTGTCCTTTTTCCAAATGAAGAACAATTTTTTCATATTCTTTTGGAGAACCAAGACCATAAATAGCAGAAACAGAAGCAACAATAATAACATCTTTTCTAGAAAGGAGTGCCTGTGTACATGCATGGCGAAGTCTGTCTATTTCTTCATTTATTTGTGCTTCTTTCTCAATATATGTATCACTTCCTGGCATATATGCCTCTGGCTGATAATAATCATAATATGACACAAAATATTCTACTGCATTTTCTGGAAAAAATTCCCGAAACTCATTACAAAGCTGTGCTGCCAAGGTTTTATTATGGGCAATGACGAGTGTAGGCATTTGTGTTTGTTCAATAACATTTGCAATGGTAAATGTTTTTCCTGAACCAGTAACCCCAAGTAAAGTTTGTCTTTCCATTCCCTTTTCTATACCAGAAACAAGACCCTTGATAGCCTGTGGCTGGTCCCCATTTGGTTTATATTCTGATTTTATCTTAAATTGAGGCATATTTCAGCAGTTTAGCACAAATCTTGCAAGATTACAAGATAAATACTTGACAAATTTTATCTTTTATGATATATATCTTTGTAGGGATAGGCAGTAACCTGTCTCCTCCGGAGGGAAACCTCAATACCGGCTCTCGCTCCGCATGCGAGTTTCTGGACTTTCAACCCAGGAATTATCCGGTTTAGGACTCTCCTAAAGGCCTTAACCCATGGAGTTGTCCCTTGGGTGTGCAGGTATGCGGACCTGGTCACGACCCTTAATCCCGCATTGTTGATTGCGGGGAAACTGATTGTCGTGATTTGACCACTTGGTCACACATCCACCCCCTTTAACCGATGAGATTCGTCTCACCGGTTTTTTATATCTCAAAACTTTCTCCCTTTTCTGGTACAAAGGCAGGGATATTCTTCATTTCAATTGACACTCTCCATTTGATTCATATTCTGATTTTAGCTCTATTTCTACGTTTTTTTTCATTTTTACATACTTATCCACACTCTAGACTTGACAAATTTCAATATATATAGTATAAGTAATATACCTGCATACAGCGGGTACCCACTGCTTAACCCCCCCCGTTGACCTCAACCGACGCAAGTCGAGTGAGCGAGGAGGGGGTTTTTTATATCTCAAAACTTTCCCCCTTTTCTGGTACAAAAGAAGGGATATTCATTTCATCTTTCAATCTATGGGCAAGTGTAGTGGCAGCATTCGGTTCCCCATGGACACAATAAATTTTCTTTGGAAGCTTTTCTGCATTTCGTACCCAGGAAACCAATTTTTCTTGATCACCATGAGCAGATAATGCACCAATGGCCTTTACAGTACATTTAACAGGAATTTCTTCGTCAAAAATATGGACTTTTTCTGCTCCGTTATATATTTTTCTTCCAAGCGTTCCTTCCGCTTGATATCCAACAAAAATGAGAAGAGAGTTTGGATCAGGAAGATACCTTATTGCATGGTGGACAATCCGTCCTCCGTTCATCATACCTGAACCAGCAATGATAAGTTTTGGTCCAATGATATGATTAATATTTTTAGATTCATTCACCGTTTCTGTGAATTTCAAATTTGGAAATTGCAAAAAGTTTTCTCCACTCTGCACTTGTTCCAGTGCTTCTCTGTCTAAATATTCTTTATGTTTTTCATACACAGAAATTGCTTTAATCGCAAGAGGACTGTCAAGAAACATTGGAATCTCAGGAAGAGTACCGTCCTCAGAAAGTTCATGCAGGTGGTACAATATTTCCTGTGTACGTTCAATAGAAAATGAAGGAATCATGATTGTACCACCACGTTTTACTCCATCTTCAATATATTCTAAAATAATTTTCTTTTTTTCATCCTCGCCTTCATGAACCCTATCTCCATAGGTAGATTCAATAAGAAGTACATCCACATTCCCAAGTTGATCCGTATCTCGAAGAATAGGGACATTGTTATTTCCCAAATCTCCAGAAAATCCAACTCTTCCATCTGCGGATTCCAATTCAACAAAAGCAGAACCGAGAATATGTCCTGCATCTTTCCATATAGCAATAACACCATCTGCAACAGGTATCGTGTCGTGATATTCCACACACTTGCATTGTTTTTCTACCCTTTCTACATCTTCAAGAGTATAAAGCACAGGTGTTCCATATTTTTCTTCATTTTCTTCCATAATATGAACAGCATCCTCAAGCACAAGCAGTGCGAGTTCTTTCGTTCCATATGTCAGATATATTGGTCCTGTATATCCATCTCGAATGAGCTTTGGAATTCTCCCCACATGATCCAGATGAGCATGAGTTACAATAAGGGCGTCCAATGATTCTGGGTTGAAAGCAAAATCATCATGATTCATTTTTTCATTAAACTCTCCTCCTTGAAACATGCCACAATCCAAAAGTATTTTTTTACCAACTGTCTCAAGAAGATGACAAGATCCTGTAACCCCACCAGCAGCCCCATGAAATGTAATTTTCATATATTCAATATTAGACATTATGTGATTATTATATCATCAAAAAACCACTATACACAAACACTTTTTTCTGGTATAATCGGTATAGATTTACATAGTATCCAATTTTATGGCTATAAAAATCATTGAAGAAAAAAATATTAAATGGATAAATATTGACTGTGTCAACGATGAGGCATTGGAATATTTAAAAACGAATTACAAATTCCACCACTTGGATATGGAAGACATCCAAAGTGGGAGCCAAACTCCAAAACTTGATGTATACTCTAAATACCTCTTTTTAGTTCTCCATTTTCCAATGCTCCGCGCAGGAAATTTAACCATAGCCAGTAATGAAGTGGATTTTTTTGTTGGAGAGGGCTATGTAATCACCATACAACAGACACCATCAAAGGAAATTAAAAAACTTTTTTATAGATGCAAAAATAATAAAAATCTTCGTAAAAAATGGATGGGAAATGATCCTGGTTTTTTACTGTACAGCATTATCAACGCAATGTT
>Ga0209340_1001126_pt1 | contig 21302 bp, 16 predicted proteins | sample EPASupsiteSAE323_FD_187266 | JGI IMG/M metagenome (GOLD analysis project Ga0209340, IMG submission 187266) | Bioremediated contaminated groundwater from EPA Superfund site, New Mexico - Sample SAE3-23 (SPAdes) (version 2) | ecosystem: Environmental > Aquatic > Deep subsurface > Groundwater >... | reverse complement strand
AGAGATTAAATTCGGCGAGGATGCCAGAAGATCACTGGAAAAGGGTGTAGATACCCTGGCTAATGCAGTAAAGGTCACCCTGGGCCCCAAGGGCCGCAATGTGGTGCTGGACCGCAAATTCGGTTCCCCCACCATCACCAATGACGGCGTAACCATCGCCCGTGACATCGACCTGGAAGATCCCTGGGAGAACCTGGGCTGCCAGCTCGTAAAGGAAGTAGCCATCAAGACCAATGACGTAGCTGGTGACGGAACCACCACCGCTACCGTTCTGGCTCAGGCCATGATTAAGGAAGGTCTGAAAAACGTAGCCGCCGGCGCCAACCCGATGATCATGAGAAAGGGTATTGAAAAGGCCGTTCAGGCTGCAGTAGCAGAGATCAAAAGCATCAGCAAGCCGGTAGAGTCCAAGGAAGCCATTTCCCAGGTAGCCGCAATATCTGCTGATGATTCCGATATCGGCGTCCTGATTTCCGACGCGATGGAAAAGGTCGGCCGCGATGGTGTAATCACCGTCGAAGAATCCCAGTCCGTAGGCACTTCACTGGAGATAGTCGAAGGTATGAGTTTTGACCGCGGCTATATCTCCCCCTACATGGTAACCAACCCCGAGAAGATGGAAGCAGTTCTGGATAATCCCTTCATCCTGATCAGCGATAAAAAACTTTCCTCCATCCAGGAGATACTCCCCGTGCTGGAGAAGGTCGTACAGACCGGCAAGCCCTTACTGCTGATCGCAGAAGAGATCGAAGGCGAAGCCCTGGCTACCCTGGTAGTCAACAAGCTGCGCGGCACCTTCAACTGTGTAGCCGTCAAGGCTCCCGCTTTTGGCGAGAGAAGAAAGGCTATGTTAGAGGACATCGCTGTTCTGACCAATGGCCGGGTAGCGACCGAAGAGCTCGGCGTCAAGCTGGAAAACGTCGGTTTGGATATGCTGGGCCATGCTGCCAAGGTAGTTGTAAAGAAGGAAGAGACCATCATCGTGGATGGTGCCGGTACCGAAGAGGATGTCAAGGGTCGTATCGCCAACATTAAGGTCCAGCTGGAAGAGACCGACTCCGAGTATGATAAAGAAAAACTGCAGGAGAGAATGGCCAAGCTGTCCGGCGGCGTAGCCATAATTCAGGTCGGCGCGGCTACCGAGACCGAACTGAAAGAGAAGAAGCACCGCATCGAAGACGCCCTGGCTGCTACCAAGGCTGCTGTCGAAGAGGGCATCGTATCCGGCGGCGGCACTGCTCTGATCAATGCCATTACTGCTATCAATAAGCTGAAGTCCACTGGCGACGAAATGACTGGCATCATGCTGGTCAAGAAGGCCCTGGAAGAACCCCTGCGCCAGATAGCCAATAATGCCGGCGCCGAGGGCTCCGTAGTAGTAGAGAAGGTCAAGAACAGCAAGGCCGGTATCGGCTACAATGCTCTGACCAATGGCTATGAGAACATGATCAACGCCGGTATCATCGATCCGGCCAAGGTTACCCGCTCCGCAGTCCAGAACGCAGCCAGCATCGCGGCTATGGTTCTGACCACTGAAGCAGTTGTAACCGAGATCCCCAACAAAGACGAATTCAAGGCCATGGCCGGCGGCGGCGGAATGGGCGGAATGGGCGGCATGATGTAACACATCGCCCGTTGAAATAAAACTTCGAGAGCTGGCGTGCAAACGCCAGCTCTCACTTTTTCTGGGGGGTTACGAATTTAACACTGATAGACACAGATTAAGCACAGATGAACACAGATTTTTCTGAGTAAGAATGATGAAGGTAATCCTTACTAATAGCGAACACCCTCTTTTATTGCTTTCATGTTATGCATATTACCCAAAATAATCTGTGTGCATCTGTGTTGCCGCAGGCATCTGTGTCCATCTGTGTTAAATTAAAAAAAGCGGCTGGATTGCTCCAACCGCCTTTTGGTGTGTATGAGTTCTTATAGATCGTAGTACATTTCGAATTCCATGGGGTGGGGCAGGTCGTTGATCTTGCGGGCTTCCTTGCGCTTGGTCTCGATCCAGACCTCGATCAGGCGCTTGGGGAATACGCCGCCGGCCAAGAGGAAGTCGTGGTCCATGGCCAGAGCGTCCAGAGCTTCATCCAGCGAAGTGGGCAGTCCCTTGATCTTGGCCCGCTCTTCGGGACTCAGGTTATACAGGTTGACATCGTAAGGTCCGAAGCCTGCCGCAGTCGGGTCGATCTTGTTCTTGATCCCGTCCAGGCCGGCCATCAGGATGGCGGAGAAACCCAGATAGGGATTGCAGGTCGCGTCAGCCGAACGGAATTCGAAGCGCTTGGCCATGGGGCTCTTGGCATAGGCCGGAACCCGGATGACTGCACTGCGGTTGGCAGTGGCGAAACAGATGGAAACCGGGGCCTCGTAACCGGGGACCAGTCGTTTATAGGAATTGGTGCTGGGGTTGGTGAAGGCCAGCACCGCCGGAGCATGCTTGAGCAGACCGCCGATGAAATAGAGCGCCTTCTTAGAGAGACCTGAATAGCCCTTATCGTCATAGAACAGGGGCTTGCCATTCTTGAACAGATGCATATGCACGTGCAAACCATTGCCGGCTTCGCCGTACAGGGGCTTGGGCATGAAGGTGGCCGTTTTGCCCTCCTGGAAGGCCAGGTTCTTGATGAGATACTTGGCCAGCATGGTCTTATCAGCCATCTCACGCATGGTGCCGAACTCGACCTCGATCTCCACCTGGCCCGGACCGCCTACTTCGTGGTGATGGTACTTGACCGGAATGTCGTTCTCTTCCATCAGCACGCACATGCGGGAGCGCAGGTCATAGAGAATGTCCTGGGGAGGGGCAATGTGATAGCCGCCGTGCAGGGGGATCTTGAATCCCAGGTTCTGACACTCGTTGTCACCGCTGTTCCAGATGGCCTGCTCGGTGTCGATCTTGAAGCCCATACTGTGCGGGTAGGATTCATAGCACACATGGTCGAATACGTAGAACTCGTATTCGGGACCAATCCGCATTTCGTCAGCTACGCCGGTCGATTTCATGTACTCTTCCGCCTTGACGGCAATGGAGCGCGGGTCCTGGTCGAAGCGGTAGTTATTAGGCTGGGCGATAACAAAAACATCACCGATCATGCTGAGTGTGGGGACCTCGGTAAAGGGGTCTTTAACAGCAGTTGTGATGTCGGGGATGAATACCATGTCACTCTTTTCAACGGGGGCGAACCCATAGTTCGAACCGTCAAAACCGATGCCGGAAACCAGGGTCTCGGGCTTGAATCTGCCCACCGGAATTCCGAGGTGACGCCATCTGCCCAGCAGATCGATCATTTTAAAATCGATCATCAGGATACCGTTCTTTTTGCAGTAGCTCATTACTTCTTCGTAGGTTTTAAACAATTTATATAAGCCTCCTTTGCCTTATATAATTTCCCGGAAATTATACCAAAAACAACAGCCGTGAGTAAAGCATATTGCGTGTAGTATACTGGTATACAATGTGCTTTTACATAATATGCTAAAGGGCCGAGAGTAATATAAAATTCACCCCGTTAATATAATCTACTACTTCCAGCAGATAAGATAAGGGGTGAGGTAAATCAATAAGACTCGTTGGGTGATACTGGCCGTTATTTTGGCCATCTCCGGAGCCATTTTTTATTCAGCCGACATGATCAAGGATTACTACATAAAGTCCAAGCTTGACCCCCGGGTGGAACTGATGAAAGCCAGCCAAAACACAGCTAAAGCCAAGGCCTTTCGTTATACCCTGAACTCGGGGTTCACGGTGGATGAGCGGAAGGAGGTGATAAGCAGAGTAGTCGGCGAGAAAAGCCGGGGGAATACTCATATAAAGGGGGAGATGGTAAACACACCGGTAGATATCTACTATATCGACCGCACCATCTACAATTATGATACCTTTTCCAAGCACTGGCTGGAGATAGACAGCGGGACCAGTCAGGCTGAAGAGTTGATGATTTCAGAGTTGAATCCCCTATCCAATTTCCGTTTTAGAGAAGTGAGCAGGGTTGAGAAGCAAGGCTTCGAAAAAATAGATGGGGCGGAATGCCTGGTGGTAAAGTGCAGCCCGACCGTGGAGAGTAAGTTGTTAGAGACCCGCTGGATGGATTTTGAATACCGCTTGTGGATAGATTACAAGCAGTCGTGGATTCGCAAGGGAGTATTATATGCCGTCAACAAGAAAACGGGCAAGACCAAGTTGTATATTGAAGCAACGCTGAGCGATTTTAACGATTCGATCGAGATCAAACCTCCCGATATGAAAAAGAAATAACTCAGGAAGAACAGGGGCCCCGCGCCCCTGTTTCTTCATCATATATGAGTATTACAGATTATGCCGGTAATTGCACCAGACCCGAGTTGTTGTTATAATCCTATATGGGAGGGATAGAGTTGGATTTACTACAGGTTGAAGTTTTATACAATCGTGAACAGATCCAGGAAAAGGTAGCCGAAATAGGACGTCAGATCAGCGGGGATTATCGCGGCCATGAGCTTTTAGTAGTAGGGATTCTCAAGGGAGCCTTCGTTTTTATGGCTGACCTGATACGCGAAATCGATGTGCCAATGGAAATAGATTTTATGGATGTATCCAGTTACGGGCTTTCTACCTCATCCTCAGGCGAGGTGCGGATCGAAAAGGATCTGGAATACTCCATCAAGGGCCGCGATGTCCTGATCGTTGAAGACATTATTGATACGGGGCTTACTCTCAAATTTATCTATGAGAATTTAAAAACCCGCAATCCCAAAAGTATTCGGATAGCCTGCTTATTGGACAAACCGTCCAGGCGCAAAGCCGAGATCTTCCCGGATTATGTGGGTTATTCCATACCGGACAAATTCGTGGTAGGGTATGGTCTGGACTATGCCGAGCAGTACCGGCACTACCCGGCCGTGTGCATTCTTAAACCGGCAGTATATGAGAAATAGGAGTATTTAAATGGCTAAAGAATTAGTCTTGGTGCTTGATTTTGGAGGCCAATATAATCAACTGATTGCCCGGCGAGTGAGAGAGCTTTCGGTATACAGTGAAATGGTGCCCTTCGACATCACTTATGAGGAAGTGGTGGCGAAGAAGCCGGGTGCCATTATTTTTACCGGCGGCCCTAACAGTATTCACGAGGCCGGAGCTCCCGCCTGCGATGAGCGGATATTCCAGTTGGGCATTCCGATCTTGGGCATCTGCTATGGCATGCATGTTATGGGCCAGATGCTGGGCGGCCGGGTGGAAGCCTGCGCTTCTATGCGTGAATACGGCAGGACCTTCCTCAAGACCAATGCTGACGACCTGCTCTATGACGGCCTGGAAAGGGACATGCAGGTATGGATGAGCCATGGCGACTCGGTGCAGCTCCTGCCGGAGGGATTTAGTATTACTGCTTCCACCGACACCTGCCCGATCGCGGCGATGAGCGACTCCGCTAGAAGGTTTTATGGCGTACAGTTTCACCCCGAGGTTCGCCACACCATATTCGGCATGCAGATCCTGGCCAATTTCCTGTTTAAGGTGGCGGGGCTGAAAGCCGACTGGGACCTCGCAGATTTCATCAGCGAGAGTGTAGCCGATATCAAGCAGCGGGCAGGCGATAAAAAGGTTTTATGCGCCTTGTCCGGCGGGGTGGATTCTTCAGTCGCGGCCGCGCTGGTGCATCAGGCGGTGGGCGATAATCTGGTATGCGTATATGTTGATAATGGTTTGATGCGTAAGGGTGAGTCGGAGCAGGTCTTGCAAACCTTCCGGGAAAAGATGAAGATGAACCTGGTTTTTGTTGATGCCTCCCGGCGTTTTTTGGACCGTTTGGCCGGGGTAACCGACCCGGAGGCCAAGCGCAAGATCATCGGCGAGGAGTTCATCCGGGTTTTCGAAGAGGAGAAGTCAAAATTGGGCGAGATCGATTATTTGGTTCAGGGTACTATATATCCTGATGTTATCGAGAGCGGAACCAGTACCGCCCATACTATAAAGAGTCATCATAACGTGGGCGGACTGCCGGAGGATATCGATTTTAAGCTTTTGGAGCCACTGCGTTTGCTGTTTAAGGATGAGGTGCGTCTGATCGGCGAGAAGATGGGCCTCGATGCTGCTCTAATCTGGCGACAGCCCTTTCCCGGACCGGGTTTGGGAGTTCGGGTTCTGGAGGAGGTAACTGCGGAAAAGCTGGCTTTGCTGCGGGAGGCCGATGCCATTGTCCAGGAGGAGATCAAACGGGCCGGTCTGGAGCGGGAGATGTGGCAGGCCTTTGCCGTCCTGCCGCCGGTGCGTAGTGTGGGAGTAATGGGCGATGCCCGTACTTATGCTTACCCGGTTATTATCCGGGCGGTGGTGAGCGATGATGCCATGACCGCCGAATGGGCACGTTTGCCCTATGATTTGCTCGATATCATCAGCCGGCGCATCGTCAACGAAGTCCGCGGTATCAACCGGGTGGCCTATGATATAACATCCAAGCCGCCGGGGACCATTGAGTGGGAATAGAAACTTAAAACGAAGTAAGGAAAAGTCTGGTTGTCAGGTAAGCAACCAGACTTTTTTTCGTATTTATGGTTAGCAAATCTATTCGAAAGGTGTAAAAAGATGTATTCTGAAGTGAAGTAATATTTGAACGGACGGATAAAATCGCAAATGCTAAAAGACTGGAGGTGGGAGGCAACAGCAAGGAATTGATATATCTTCTGATTTTATTGTGAGGTGGGATTAATGCATAGCTCCACAAGGTGGCGCTGCCTGCTGGTATGGGTTTTGTTTTTTACTATGGCGGGAGGTTTGTTGACTCCTCCAGCCAGGGCGGCTGCTTACAGCGATATCTCCAAACATTGGGCCAAAGCTGATATTGAGTTTGTATCCGGGCAGGGGATTATTGCCGGTTACAGCGACAATACCTTCCAACCGGATCGGAACGTTACCCGGGCCGAATACATAGCCATGATCAATCGCACTTTCAAGTTTACCGCGTCACTTCCCACTACTTTTTCCGATGTAAAATCCAGTGACTGGTTTGCCGCCGATATTGGCAAGGCACGTGCCGCTGGTTATATTTCAGGTTACTCCGATGGAACGGTGCGTCCCCAGAAAAGCATAACCCGGCAGGAAGCGGCCTACATGATCTCCAAGGTGCTTGGTCTCAGTACGGCTTCGGTTGATACAGTATCCAAGTACAAGGATAAGAAAAATATCGGGACCTGGAGCCTGAATGCGGTGGCAGCGGTAGTGAACCGGGGATACATGAGCGGATATCCCGATAATACCTTCCGCCCTACCAATTCAATTAAGCGGGCTGAGGCGGCGGTGGTGATGCGGGCAGTATTCGGGAGTACTCCCGGCAAATCAACACCATCGGCCCCGATTAGTCCGGGAAATACCGTCTACGATCAGGCCGGAACCTATGGCCCGAGCTCGGGTCAGCAGAGCATTCAGGGGGCGGTGAACATCACCGCGTCAGGGGTTACCTTGCGTAACACCAGCGTTTCCGGTGACTTGCTGATTGCCAGTTCAATCGGCAGCGGGAGCGTGACACTGAGTAATGTAGTGGTGCAGGGAACCTTAAAGGTCGAGGGGGGTGGTCCCAATAGCGTGACTCTCGACAACTCGACCATCTCCGATGTAATTGTCAGCAAGGCCGGGGTCAGGGTGGTGGCTCGGGGCAGTACCGACGTTAACCGGGCGGTATTGACTGCGGGAGCGACTCTGGAGGAAAGCGGCCTCAGCGGGAGTGGCTTTAAAAATCTCAGCATTACCTCAACCGGTGGGATCGGGGTTGATTTGTCGGGCAGTTTTGACAGCGTTACCACATCGGCCTCAGCTGATATTGCCTTGTCCTCCGGTTCACGCATAGCTACCCTCACCTTAAATTCATCGGCCAGGGTTACCGGTAATGGAACTATCGGCACGGCCAATATAAATGCTTCCGGGGTATATATCGCGCAAACCCCGGGCAATACAGTTGTGTCGAGTAATTACAGTGCAAGTGTCGGGGGGCAGACGGTAACGGGCACGTCGGGGAGCGGTTCACCGGCATTTCTGTCCGGTTATCCCACATCATCAAATATTCGAAGCACCTATTTTGATTTACTGGTCAAGACCGACAAGTCGGGTCGTGTATACTATGTGGTTTTAGGTAATGGCGATAGGGAGCCAACCAGCAGTCAGGTGAGAAATGGGCAGAATGGCTATGGCAACTCTTTATATTCTTACCAGAGCGGTAATGCGAGCGTAACCAACAACATTGAAAACAGCATTCGCATCAGTAATCTCACAAATGGCAGTTCATATGATATTTATGTGGTGGCAGAAGACAATAATTACAACCTGCAGTCAAGCCCTTCCCGGGTTGACGTAACTGCTTCCGGCAACGGCTCAGTTCCCGGGTTTTATTCCGGCTATCCCAAACGCTACGAGGTTACCGCTAATACGATGGAGTTCCTGGCCAAGATTGATAGAACGGGAAGGGTTTACTATGTAGTGCTTCCCAGTTCGTCATTAACCCCGTCGCCTGCGCAAATCAAGGCGGGTACCAATGCCAGCGGCAGCTCGGTTTATTCGGGCATGAGAGGCAGCTTTTATTTGGATAGTGATACTCAGGGTTCAGCCTCGGTATCCAACCTGAGCCCATCAACCTACTACACCCTATATGTCGTAGCAGAGGATAATTATCAGAATCTGCAGACCGCCGTCCAAACGCTTGAATTTACCACCTTGGCATCTAATTACGATACTTTGTCGTTTTCCAATTATACTGCCTCGGTATCGGAGAGTGTTTATTCGGTTTCTTTAACGGTAGTCAGGAGCGGAGTCAATTCCGGTTATTCTTATGTATACTACAATACTGCCAACGGAACCGCCACCGCGGGAAATGATTATACAGCTACTAACGGTATCCTGACCTGGGCCAGTGGCGACATGAGCGCCAAGACCATAACTATCCCCATAATAAATGACAGTTTGGTGGAAGGAAACGAAACCTTTTCGGTGATTTTGAGCGGAGTTAGCGGGGCTGCGCTGGGGAGTATAACAACCTTAACCGTAACTATCGTCAGTGATGAGTAGCCATTAAGCTCCGGGCGCCAGCCAACGGCTCAGATAAATGAATCCTTTAAACAAAAAAGCAGGAGGTACTTTATGTTTGATAACATGGCCTCCTGCTTTTACATTAGTTGTGCGGAAAAGTGAGTTAAATAAGGATTATACTGAACTGGCCTGGGTTACCTTACTTAATTCCTCAACGAATATCGGTACCAAATGAGGATCAAACTGAAGTCCAGCACCGGTTAGCAATTCTTCGATGGCCTCACTAGCGCTCAAGGCCGCTCGATAAGGACGATTACTGGTCATGGCGTCGTAAGCGTCCGCCAGGGCCAGGATGCGGCATTCGAGGGGGATTTGTTCCCCGGAGAGCCCCAGGGGGTACCCCTGGCCGTTCCACCATTCGTGGTGCTTGAGAATCCATTGCGAGATAGGCATCAGATCACTGGCTGACTCCGCTATGCGGAACCCGATCTCCGGATGGCGGCACATCTCGTTTCTTTCCGCCGCATCCAGGGGAGCCGGCTTGAACAATATGTGATCGGGGATGCCGACCTTGCCCAGATCGTGGAACTGGGCAAACAAGATGAGGTCGGCCTGCTTATGTTGGGGCAGCTTCAGGGCATTTGCCATCATAAGAACCAGGCTCTGCATACGCTGCCCGTGGCCCTCGGTAATAAAGTCCCTTTCCCCCAGGGCCTTGGCCATGATCTTGACCGTATTGTTCCGGGTGCTCTGCCGGTGGTGCAGCTTTTCTCGGTACATGTTGTTGTCGGCTTCTTTGAAGAGAGCGGCAATTCTCAAGTTTTCATCCCCCCGCAGCGCGAAACCGATAGATATGCTCAAGGGAAAGGTTACGTTATTTTTATTATAGTCGCTAATAAGCTGCCGTATTTTTCGCCCGGTGTTTTCCAGGGTTCCCTTATCACAGGAATGAAATATAACGGCGAACTCGTCTCCGCCGATGCGGGCCAGCAGACTGCAATCCGGCACGGCCCGGCGCAGTATGTCGGCGGTGTTTATCAGCAGGCGATCTCCGGCCTCATGCCCCAGCGTATCGTTAACGAACTTTAAACCATCGACATCGCAAAGGATGAAACCGGTGGGCTGAAAAGGCATACCTTCGAGCTTAATCATTTCCCGGCTGAAGCAGGTCCGGTTGGAAAGGCCGGTTAAGGAGTCGTTCATGCTTAAGAAACGCAATTGCTCCTCCATCCTTTTCCGCTCACTTATATCACGGATGATGATAAAAACGGACTCCTGAGCCAGCGGGAGCAAGCGGGCCTCATAGTAGTGCTTGAGCTGGCCAATGTCTAAGGAGAATTCGATATTTTTTGATACCCGGCTGGTATGCACAATCTGGATTGCTTCCCGAAAACCGTCACCCATTCCGGGTATGAAGGCACAGTCATAGATGCTGCGCCCGGGTAGCGATTTAAAATCGATGTTTACATTCGGTATATTTCCGGCCTTATATTCCCGAACCACACCGTCCGCACCCACCCAGAGCAAGAGATCGGGAAAGGTCTGCAACACCGCCCGCATCTCGGAATTGGCCTGCAGCAGTTCCTGTGAGCTTAGCTCCAAGGCTCTTTCCAGCATCCCCCGGTCCGCATCGAATTCCCAATAAGCGTCATTCACTGCAGTGACGAAATCGAACCATTCCGGGGAAACCGGGGCATTAACCAGATGTCGTTTTAGTTGGCGCTTGAGCAGATTATGTAGTGCTTGCCGCATAGCTTTATACCTCGTATAAGGTGGTAATGGTCATGGTCTGATTGTGCAGATCGGGTTTGCCATCGGAAAATGAAGGGCAGATCTCCCCATAAGAATAAAATCCGGCCAACATAGTGGTAGAATCCATGATCTCACGTACGCCTTCTACCTCTTCCTCACTGCGTTGTTTTAAAACCAGGCGGCGGCCGACACAGGAAATCAAAACGGCCAGGCCCGGTGAATAATATTGATGTACGGAGCGGCTGTCCTCCGCCGCCGAAACGGCTCCGTCAATCAAACGATCGATGTTGGCCTTCATCAAGCGGGCCAGGCTCCCCTGAGGCAAGTCCCCGGCGAAGGTTAGGCTTTCCTCTGTTTCATTGACCCCTAATATGGTCCGTACCAGGGGAGAAGAGTTATCGCTGCCCCTTATGCTCAGGGGGAAGAGCAGCCCGGTGGCTGGCAGACCCTGGGCATGTTCACCCAGATAGGTTTTATATAATTGCAGGGCGGAACGCCCGTCCATTTCATAGAGAATATTGCCATCGGAGCGGGTAATCAAACGCTCGGGACCAAAGGGATCCCACCCGCCTCGCGAGCCGTAACCAACCCGGAGCCGGTGACCATATAGGGCTAAGACTACAATGTTATGCGATATGGGGGGGCAGTCCCAGAAGGTCAGGGTTTCCTGAAAGGCATCGTTGTCTCCGGCCAATCCGCCGGTTATGGAGACCTCAGGGGGGACGGCGCTGGTCAGGCCCCGCACCAACTCGCTGCCATTGACATTAAGACCGTCGGACAGCACCAGCAAGTGCCGCAGGTCGTCGGCCATCAGCCCGGCAGCCAGGCTGCGGCCGGTTTCAAAGCTGTCGGCCGCGCTAACTATTTGGTTTTGCGCACCCTTTACGCTGGTGTGCTCAAATTCGATCACCGTAAGAACCAGGGCATCGTCATAAATCAGGGTGCCGGCAATCTGGCCGGCGGTAGAACAGCCCATGATGTGAGCGGCGGGAAAAACTTCCCGGATATCCCGGGCAAAATTATGTTTATGCAGCAGGTCACGCTGGCCAAAGACCAGAATCAGTTGCGGTTTTAATGGGGAAAGGGAAACTAGAGATGGCTTCCAGCCGTGGCTGGAAGTATAGACGCTTTGTGCGGTCTTCATTGGCCGATCCTCCTGGCTTGCTGTAATTAGGCGAGCTTACATGATATGTATAGCCAATCCAGATAGATAAGTGGGGTACTAAATCTTCTCCCAGACCTGGTGCTTGATAAATATCTCCAGCAAGTCCCCGTCCAGTTGTTGGTCTTTAACCATAAACCCTAATATTTTCAGGGCTTGCTCCATGGGCATCGCCTTCTTATAGGGGCGGTCATCAGCGGTCAGGGCGTCAAATACATCGACCAGGGCTAGTATACGGCCTTCTACTGGAATATCATCGCCGCCTAAATGGTTGGGATAGCCATGACCGTTCAGATGTTCATGGTGAATCGAGGCAAAATATGGAACATCTTTGAGTTTGGCAGTAAAAGGCATTTTGTCAAGCATGCGCCCGGTTACCACCACATGGTCCTCCATGATCTGGCGTTCTCCATCGGTCAAGGTTCCCTTGGTTACACAGAGAGCGGTCAGTTCCTCGGGTTTTAACCAGGGTAAAACCTGACCGGAAGGATCTGTGTAGGTACGGCAGGCAATCTCCCTCAGCTTTTCCTGCAGTTCTTTATCGACAAAGGTAGCGGGGTTATCTACCTTGATAACAAACTCGCGAGCCTCCTGCAGCGACTGCTGCTGCTCCTCCCACCATTGCTCCAGGGCGGGAAGCTCTGCCGGGGAACCTGAAGTTAGAGAGAGCTTCTTTTCAAGATACTGTTTTTCCAGCCAGGAATGGATATAGTCGAAGCGCTGCATCACCAATTCCATGGGACGTTCGATGCGGCTGGACTTATCCATTACTTCCAGAGGAGTAGCTATCTTACCGATATCATGGAGCCAGCCGGCCATCACCAGTTGAGCGATCCGGTCCTGGTTAAAGGTCTCATGTCCCCAGCGGTTGTCCGGCTCCAGATTTATAGTAGCGGCTAGTTCTCCGGCCAGGAGCGCTACTCGGCGGGAATGGTTGGCATTGTAGGGAGTACGGGAGTCGATGGCGGTGGCCATTACATCAACGAAGGAGTTGAATAGATTCTCGATGTCTCTCATCAGTTGGATATTGGTAAGGAATATGGCGGCCTGGGAGGCCAGGGATGATACGACCTTCTCAAAATGATGGCCGAAAGCGATGAGGTTGCCGTCTTCGTCCTGAGCGTTAATGAGCTGCAATACTCCGATGACCGTACCTTCGTGATTTTCCAGGGGAATAACCAGCATAGACAGGGTATGATAACCGGTAGCGGCGTCAAATTTCTTGGGACCGGTAAAGTCAAACTCAACAGCATTATACACATCAGGGATGTTAACGCTTTGGTGGGTTATGGCAACAAAAGCAGATATATTTTCCATACTCAGCGGCACGGGGGGGAAGGGAATTACCTCTCCGTCACCTCCCTTGAAGGTGCCCATGCTTTCGTTTTGCATGATCCGGTAGACCAGTTTATCACCGTCGACCAGGTATAGAGTACCAGCATCGGCCCGGGTAATCCGCCGGGCTTCGGATACTATCATTTCCAGCAAACGGTTCTGGTCCTTTTCAGCGGAAAGAGCAATACCGATATTTAGTATATCTTCTATTTCTCCAAGTATTTCCGGTGAAAAGGATTTCACAGAGTTATCACCATTCCTTCCCGAGCGACTACACTGTCAGGATATCTTTGGCGGGCTTCTCTTTCGATAGCCTCCATATCCCGATCTGTATGAAAATTGGCGTGGTGGAAGAGCACCAGCTTTTTAGCCCCGGAGGCTTCCATCAGCTTGATACCTTCCTGCCAGGTTGAGTGTCCCCAGCCTTTTTTGTGGGGAAATCCCGGATATCCATGATACTCTTTGTCAGTAAACATGGCATCGTAAATCACCAGATCTGCCCCGCGCATAAAGTAGGCCAGGTCAGGATCCATTTCTTCATAATGTTCGGTGTCGGTTATGTAGCAACAGGAGCGGCCATTATAATCGATCCGGTAAGATAAGCCCCCGTTCGGGTGGTTATTTCTTACGGTATGTAATCTGATGTCGTCCCCCAGATCCAGGTGAGAACCGCTGCTTAATTCACGGAATTCAATAATTGCCGCCATCGAATCCAGACTGATCGGGAAATGCTGGTATTCCATCTGCCCCTTCATAAGATCGGAGAAATTGGCATCAGTCTTGATCGGCCCATAGAGGGTGAAGTGATTGCCCGGTTTAAAAGCAGGCCCAAAGAAAGGGAATCCCTGTATATGGTCCCAATGGGTATGAGTAATAAAAATTTGCCCGGTTAGCGGGGTGGGAATCTGGATAATCTGCTGACCAAGGCGAAATATACCGGTTCCAGCATCAAAAATGATAAGTCGTTCACCAATTTGCACTTGTACGCAGGGGGTGTTGCCTCCGAAGCGTATAGTATCAGGTCCCGGTACGGGAAGAGAACCGCGGACTCCCCAAAAAGTCACCTGTAAATTAGGGCCCGTCACTTACCACATCTCCTTTGCCATAGCTACTTCATTGTCAAATAATAGCACATTGTGAACCTTATGACTAGCGGTGCAGGAGTTATTGCTTAATCATGTCGTTATTTCTAGCGATAGGAGATGAAGTATCCCAGTGCCCCAGCAGGGAATCCTTTTTCTTGCCCTCGACCACGAACTGAACCTGTTTTATTTCTTTCAGCTCGGTAAGGCTGTTGACCACCGAGTAAATGGTCATAGTTTCTCCGGCACTGCCACCCCAGTGCTTGCTAATCAATTCCTGACTGAAATTTACATAGGCCGTGGAATCTGTGATCTTAACCGACAATAAACGCGTTTCCGGTGGCAGGGTGGCATACAGCCCCTTGGTCTGCGGACCGGCAATCAAGGCACGTACAATGGCAGATGCTAGTTTATCCGTAGTAACAGGTTCCTTGATCTCCACTGTCCGTTTTTCTGCTGCTACATATTCGGCCTGGCTGTCGCCGAAGTATAGGGTAACCGGTTTCTTCACGATTACTATTTCCGGTTTGGGAGGTTCTTGCTTGGCGCAGCCGGTCAAAGTCAAGGGCAGCAACAAGGCTACAATAAGAGCCATAATAATGGTATACCTATTCTTCATAAACAATCATTCCTTTTATTAAATATATCTTCATTATAAACAAAGAAACCCAAAAGAATGTAGTATAATTCAAAAACTTCTGCCGGTTAATTTGTTCTGCGTTGGCGGAGAACTTTCCCCGGGCGGCATTAACTGCTATAATGGAAAATGCATTTTAAGGGGAGATATATAGATATGTTTGACTTTATTGCCGGACAGCCTTTTTTTGATCTTTTTAACAACACCACTCAAGATTTGATGCAGAATCTATCCCGCACTATGTTTCTTGGCGTAGGCATTGAGTACAAAAACAGCTCGCGTTTCTGGAGTAAGGTCGAAACGAGAAAGCTGCCCACGTGCCAGACTACGGCTGAGCCCTTCTGCTCCGAGAATCAGCATCACGATCTGGATATCATAGCGGCCTTCGGAACCGCTACCCCGGACCCCGATCAATATCTGCTGCATTATGCACCCGGCTGGGATGCCAATCGTCATACTACTCCGGTCTTGTTAGTCCCTGGCGCAGGTTTGGATGCCACCTCCTTTACTGATTTATACGCAATGCAGTACACTGGCTTGCAGCAGCAATTGACCAGTCTCGGATACCGGGTATTTGCCGTTACCTTCTCCCATCTGCATGGGGACAATTATATCCAGGCTGAGCAACTGGCCGACGCCATCAGCCGCGTCAAGGAAATCAGCGGACAAAAGAAAATAGATTTGATCGCTCACAGCAAGGGCGGCATGGCGGCCCGCCTTTACCTGTCCAATATGGCGGGAACTCCTTACCGGGACGATGTTCGCCATTATGTTATGCTGGGAACCCCCAACCTGGGGTTGGATTACCCCTTTCGCACGCCTCTTTTCAATTATGTTATCTATACTTCGGGATCCAGCGGCGTGTTGGCCTGGGATCGGGTTATGGCCTTCGGCAGTCTGATTGATGTCAGCGAAAGGTCCGTCTACCGGGAAGGAACCTTCCCCGGACAAAGCCAGATGCTTTATCGCTGGGATGAAGAATATGAATTGGATATGATCCAGCCGGACTGGTGGACTACCTATTATGGAGGTCTGGGGCTGATCAGCCATTCCCGGGGCATTGATGAGGCTTTGGAATATGGCGGCAATCTTATTGACAAACTGAACCATAAAAAACTGGAGGATGGCATTGAGTTGTCGGTGCTGGCCGGGGATAAACACACCTTTCACGGTTTCGCCGGCGACGAGACCGGACCGGGCGATGGTATTATCTTTGTCGACAGTGCGCTTTATACCGACGGACTAGTAGGGCGTGGCGCTAAACTGAAAGAAAAGACCATTCTCAATGTCAACCACATGGAGTTATTATACTCGCGCCGCGTCGCCCGCTGGGTGGATAGTCAGCTAGGATCATAGTCAAAAGTTGACAGGGAAAAAGCGCTTTGCTACTATGAAGTTGTAATTTAATACAGCGGATTTAAACGCGAAAGTGTGTCTAGGGTTCCGCATGGGCAACATGGTCAGGTCCAAGTGGCACAGGTGCGCAAGCACTACACCGTATAGGGATAAAAGCCCAGGCGGGGAGGTTTCGGTTACGAGATTTCCTGCCGGGCTTGTTTATTTTAGGGGGATTAATCTAGGGGGTATTTTAATGGCATTAGTCGGAATTATTATGGGTAGTGACTCCGATCTGGGCATTATGAAGGATGCGGGAGATATTCTGCAGCAATTCGGAGTAGATTTTGAGTACACTGTCTGTTCCGCCCACCGGCTGCCGTCCGAGACGGCGGAGTATGCTCGGGGTGCGGCCGAGCGGGGCACGAAGATAATTATAGCCGGGGCTGGCGGGGCCGCCCATCTGCCTGGGGTAATCGCTGCCTACACTATTCTGCCGGTAATTGGCGTGCCGGTAAAGACCAGCACCCTATCCGGAGTGGATTCTCTCTATTCCATAGTACAGATGCCCAAGGGCATTCCGGTAGCTACCGTAGCGATCAACGGCAGTGCTAATGCGGCGCTGTTGGCGGTAGAGATTCTCGCCCTATCCGATAAAAAGCTGCAAAAACGATTGACGGCATATCGGCAAAAGATGGCGGAGGATGTATTAAAAAAAGATCAGAAGTTGAAAAAAATCGGCGCAGAAGCTTACTTGAAGGGGTAGGAAGCTGCTCTAATTTATAAAATGGAGGCTGGAAGATGATTGAACGTTATACCCTGCCGGAGATGGGGGCCATCTGGTCGGAGCAAAGCAAACTGAGCAACTGGCTCAAGATTGAAATCGCGGCTTGTGAGGCCTGGGCCGAGTTGGGCAAGATACCGGCCGATGCGCTGAAGGATATTAAGGAAAAGGCCGCTTTCGAGGTGAGACGTATTCAAGAGATTGAGGCCGAGGTACACCACGACGTTATAGCGTTTCTGACTAATATCGGCGAATATGTGGGTGATGCTTCCAAGTATATACACCTGGGGATGACCTCATCGGATATCCTGGATACCGGCCTCGCCATGCAGATGCGTGATTCCGCCGATATTCTGCTGGACAAGCTGCAAAAACTGCAGAGCGTGGTGGGGGATAAGGCCCGGCAGTATAAATATACCCTTAATATAGGCCGTACTCATGGGGTACACGGCGAGCCCACCACCTTCGGCTTGAAAATGGCCCTGTGGTACACCGAATTGGGACGGGATATCAAACGGTTGGAGGAGGCCCGAGCGGTGGCGGCTTGCGGAGCTATTTCCGGCGCCGTCGGCAATTTTGCTCACCTCGATCCCCGGGTGGAAGAGTACGTATGTCAGGCTCTGGGCTTGACACCTTGTGAGGTATCCACCCAAATCATCCAGCGCGACCGTCACGCGCAGTATATGACCACTCTGGCGGTAGTCGCCAGTTCCCTGGAGAAGATGGCGACTGAGGTGCGCAACCTGCAAAGGACTGAGATCCTGGAAGCGGAAGAACCCTTCCGCAAGGGTCAGAAGGGTTCTTCCGCCATGCCCCACAAACGAAATCCCATGATGAGTGAAAGGGTAGCCGGCCTTTCGCGGGTGGTACGGGGCAATGCCCTGGCGGCCCTGGAAAATGTGGCGCTCTGGCATGAACGTGATCTTACCCATTCCTCGGTGGAGCGGGTTATTATACCCGACAGTTGCATCTTGCTGGACTACATGCTGGAGAAATTCACGGGGATTGTTTCCGGCCTGCTCATATATGAAGACAATATGATGGACAATATCAACAAGACTCGCGGGCTGGTATTTTCTCAGGAAATGATGCTGGCTTTGGTAGGCAAGGGCATGCTGCGGGAAAACGCCTACCGCTTGGTGCAGAGAAACGCCATGCAGAGCTGGGCCAGCGGCGGGGACTTTCGTGAACTGGTGCGGGCGGATAAAGAGATCATGAGTTGTCTGAATGAAGAAGACCTGAATCAAGTCTTTGACATGGGCATCTATACCGCCAATGTCGATTACATCTTCCGCCGCTGCGGATTGGAGTAATAATAAATAAGGAGTTGACGAGTATGGTGCGGGGCGAATTATTGTATGAGGGTAAGGCCAAACAGATCTATGCCACGGAAGACCCTAACATAGTACAGATGTACTATAAAGACGAGGCCACCGCCTTTGACGGGACCAAGAAGGGCATCATCAAGGATAAGGGAGTAGTCAACAACCGGGTATCTTGCCTGTTGTATCAATTGCTGGCTGAGAAGGGGGTCCCCACCCACCTGGTTAAACAGCTGGACGATCGCAACGTGCTGGTCAAGAAGATGAAAATGATACCGGTGGAGGTAGTGGTCCGCAATATCATCGCCGGCAGTCTGGCCAAACGCTTGGGCATGGAAGAAGGCATTCCCCTCAATTCGCCCATCATCGAGCTTTATTACAAGGATGATGATCTCCATGACCCCATGATCAACGAATATCATATCCGGGCTATGGGCTGGGCCAATGACAATGAAATTGAAGAAATCAAGAACAAGGGGCTCCAGGTAAATGAAGTGCTGAGGAAGTTCTTCGACAGTATCGGGATTATTCTGGTGGACTTCAAGCTGGAGTTCGGCATATCTGAAGGCCAGGTCTTGCTGGCTGACGAGATCTCCCCGGACAGTTGCCGTCTCTGGGACAAGGTTAGTCTGGAGAAATTGGACAAGGACCGCTTCCGCCGCAACCTGGGCCAGGAAGAAGAGGCCTATCAAGAAGTGGCCCGCCGCATCGAAGCCGCTTTAGGCTAAGTAATGATTGGAGGTTTGGATTTGAAAGCCAGGATTTATGTTACCTTGAAAACCGGAGTCTTGGATCCCCAGGGAGAGGCCGTTAAGAAGTCGCTGCACGTGTTGGGCTATGGCAATGTGGAAGAGGTCCGGATGGGCAAGTTTGTTGAGGTTGATCTGCAGGGCGACGATCCGGAGAAGGCCCGGCAGGAATTAATGGAAATGAGCGATAAACTGCTGGCCAATCCGGTAATAGAGAACTATCGGGTCGAGATGGTGGAGGGTTAAGGGATGAAATTCGGAGTAGTCGTTTTCCCCGGATCCAATTGCGATGCCGATTGCTACCATGCCATAAAAAACGTGCAGGGCGAGGATTGCGAGTATATCTGGCACCAGCAGTCGCAGATAACCGGTTTTGACGCACTGATACTGCCGGGTGGATTCTCCTACGGCGACTATCTGCGTACCGGAGCCATCGCCCGCTTTTCGCCGGTTATGCCTGCGGTTATTGATTTTGCCCGGCAGGGCGGACTGGTAATCGGCATTTGCAACGGTTTTCAAATCCTGCTGGAAGCGGGACTCCTCCCCGGCGCCATGCTGCGCAACAAGAGCCTCAAGTTTATCTGCCAGCCGGTCAACCTCAAGGTTTTAAATAATAACACCCCCTTTACCAACCAATTGAAAAAGGACGCGGTTATACAAGTACCCATTGCCCATGGCGAGGGCAATTATTATTGCGATCCGGACACCCTGGAGGAACTGCAGCAGAACGGACGCATTATATTCAGCTACTGCGGACCGCAAGGGCAAATCGGGGATGATTACAATCCCAACGGTTCATTGAGCCATATTGCCGGTATTACGAATAAGGAAGGCAATGTCCTGGGCATGATGCCGCATCCGGAGCGATGCTCGGAAGCTGTTCTGGGCGGAACCGACGGCTACAGTATCTTCGCATCCATGATTCAATGGCTGAAGGAGGCGAGAGCGTAATGAAAGAACTGACCTATCGGGAAATGGGTCTTAGTGACAGCGAATACGAATTGCTGCTGAGCATTATTAATAGAGAACCTAATTATTTGGAATTGGGGATGTTTGCAGTTATGTGGTCGGAGCACTGCGGCTACAAAAACTCACGTCCCCTGCTGAAGAATTTCCCTACCGAAGGCCCCCGGGTTATCGTCGGCCCGGGTGAGAATGCCGGCGTTGTAGACATTGGCGATGATCAGGCCCTGGTCTTTAAGATTGAAAGTCACAATCACCCCTCGGCGATTGAGCCCTACCAGGGTGCGGCAACCGGCGTGGGCGGGATTGTCCGCGATATATTCACCATGGGTGCGCGTCCGATCGCCAGTCTCAATTCACTGCGTTTCGGCGAAATAACCGATGTTCGGGTGCAGCAGCTCTTTTCCGGAGTGGTAGCCGGCATTGCGGGTTACGGCAATTGCCTGGGCATACCCACGGTCGGCGGTGAAGTCTACTTCCACCCCTGCTACCGGGGCAACCCTCTGGTGAACGCCATGTGCGTAGGCCTGGTTAACCGTCATGAGATTGCTCTGGCGGTAGCCGGCGAGGTAGGCAGCCCCATCATGATCGTGGGAGCCAAAACCGGACGGGATGGTATTCACGGCGCCACCTTCGCCTCGGAGGAATTGTCCGAGGCCTCTTCGGAGAAACGCCCATCGGTGCAGGTGGGCGATCCTTTTATGGAAAAACTTTTGATTGAAGCCTGTTTAGAGTTGATTGCCGAAGACCTGGTGGCGGGCATGCAAGATCTGGGTGCCGCGGGCCTTACCAGCTCCATTGCCGAATGCGCCAGCAAGGAAGGGCGCGGGGTGCAGGTGGATGTAGCTCTGGTGCCGCGCCGCGAATCCGGCATGAGTCCCTATGAGGTGATGCTTTCCGAATCCCAGGAACGCATGTTGATTATCCCACGCAGCGGTTGTGAGCAAAGGATCCAGGAGATCTTCGATAAATGGAATCTCGACGCCACCGTTATCGGCCAGGTTACCGGCGACGGTATCTTCCGGGTACTGGATAGCGGAGCGGTAGCCGGAGAGGTGCCGGTGGCAGCACTCACCGAATCCTGCCCGGTTTACCGGCGGGAGGGCGAGGAACCGCCCTATTACCAAGAACTGAAAGCTATGGACCTAAATAATCTGCCGCCGGTCGACCCGGCCGAGGCCTT
>Ga0209340_1001125_pt1 | contig 21302 bp, 14 predicted proteins | sample EPASupsiteSAE323_FD_187266 | JGI IMG/M metagenome (GOLD analysis project Ga0209340, IMG submission 187266) | Bioremediated contaminated groundwater from EPA Superfund site, New Mexico - Sample SAE3-23 (SPAdes) (version 2) | ecosystem: Environmental > Aquatic > Deep subsurface > Groundwater >... | reverse complement strand
TTCAGACCTTATCTGTTGTCACGTCTATACAAATCTTTGAATCTTGGGAGCACCTGTTAGCCTTTATGAGTGACGTGTTTGCAAGGGACAAAATCTAAAATGAGAATTGCTGTAATTTGCTACTGACATATTGACTTTCTAGATCGGAATAGACCCTGTGAACGGTTACAGATAGTAGAGTGAGAATGCTCTATTTAATTTTAAGAAATGGTGTATCCCTTTATGCGGACGTTTTTCTTTTTGCCATGCGATATAAACATTTCAGCGTCTGTGATCTGGACTGTAGCATAAGGATCAGACTGTGGTATTCGATTAATTCTAATGCCTTGATTCAAAACAGCTTTCTTGGCTTCACCTTTGCTAGCGCAAAGACCGCAAGTGAATAACAAATCATCTAAACGCATTTCTGAATCTTCTAATACGACCAAAGGAATCGATTCAACATCGTGACCTTGTCCGTAGAACAATTCTTCGGCACTTTTGTGAATGGTTTTTAAAATCTCTTCTCCGTGACACAATTTTGTCGCTTCGTCGGATAGAATTTTTTTCGCACGATTGATTTCAGAACCTTCAAGTTTTTCCAATTCTTGAATCTCTTCAACAGGTAATTCTGTGAATAAACGCAAAAAACGTCCCACATCAAGATCTTCTGTATTGCGCCAAAATTGCCAGAATTCAAAAGGTGACAATAAATCAGCGTTAAGCCATACAGCACCTTGTGCCGATTTGCCCATTTTTTTCCCAGATGCTGTTGTGATAAGAGGACAGGTTATTCCATAAACCTGCTTACCAAGCTTGCGTCTTACTAACTCCGTACCACAAATTATATTACCCCATTGGTCGGAACCGCCAAATTCTAAAACGCAGTTATATTTTTTTGCTAGAATATAAAAGTCATAAGCTTGTAGCAAAGGATAATTAAACTCGATAAAAGACAAGGCTTGTTCTCGATCTAGTCGTGACTTGATCGACTCAAATGTCAGCAAACGATTAACCGTGAAGTGAGGGCCAATATCTCGCAAGAAATCGATATATCCAAGACCGGATAGCCATTCGCCGTTGTTTAAAATAATTGTCTGGTTTTTATTAAGGTATTGAAAGAATGTTTTTTCAAGGCTGGCGCGATTTTCAGCAATCGTTTCTGCGGTCATGAGTTGACGGGATTCATCGCGTCCAGAAGGATCTCCGATTTTAGAAGTACCTCCACCTAAAATGATGATGACTGTGTGTCCGCATTGTTGAAATAGGCGCATCCACATAATAGTTGTTAAATTGCCTACATGAAAACTTTTTGCCGTTAAATCATAACCAATGTAGCCGCAAATTGGCTGAGTCTTTGTGAGCTGATCAAGAGCTTCTAAATCCGTGGCTTGATGTATAAAACCACGAAGTTGCGATTCTTGAACGAAAGACACGAATGTTTATTCCTCTTCCATTAAATTGTCGAAAAGATTGTCGTCTTCAATTAAAGCAGTCTCTTCTGTATCTGCTGGCAAAGCGTCTGTTTCTTCCAAATCAAGGAAAGATACGTTGGCTTCGAAGTCGGTTTCAACAACAGTACTACGACGACTTCTTGTGTTAACGTGTAGTTCGTAAATTGCACCACAGTTTGTGCATTCACTGGGATGTTTGTCTAAATCATAAAAGCATACGCCACATGAACGACATGTACGTTTAATACCGTACAATGCCTGATCTTTTTCTGCTACTTGGGCAAGCACGCTTAATATCCTTTTCGATGTCTTAGGTCATTGTATACCGTTTTTTTTAGCTATGCCATAATAGGGTTAGTGTGCGTGAATAATTTCAGCTCAATGCTCTATCAAGTGCAATACACAAAGATAGGACTTGGATTTATCAGTGTGCTTTGTATTATTATGTTTTGTTTGTTTTGGCTTCATAAAAGCAATTACGATCAGTGCAAAATGGTTTACGATGTTCATTTTCCCCACACTGTTTCTGGGCTTCGAAAAGGAGATCCTGTTGTTTACAACGGTATTAATGCGGGACGAGTCAAAGATATTTTTGTTGATCCCAAAAATATCGAAAAAGTAGTCGTACGTGTTTGTTTGCTGTCAGGCTTTCCCATCAAAACCGATGCTTATGCTGCAGTTGAAGTGAAAAATATTGCTGGAGGCGCAGTTCTTGCTGTGTATGGAGGCTCAAATGAAGCACCACTTCTTCTTCCTAAAAAACGATGTCACATACCAGTGATTTGTTCCCAAAAATCAAAAATTGACCAGGTTATCGATTCTGCACCTGAAATTACCAAGCAGGTAAAAAACATCTTGGATGATTTCGGAGAATTATTCCGCGGTCCGCAAAAACAACAATGGATAGAGGTTTTGCGTTTGTTAAATAGTAATCTTAACAAACTCGATCAAATTCAAGGACATGTTTTATCAATTGTTGAGGGAGGCTCTAAGTCTGGATTAAAAGGTTTGTTAGGAAATAACAGCAGTTATGTTCAGAAATTTTTTAGAAATGGTTCTGATGCCATGGCTGCTATCAAAAAATTAGCCGAGCAAATTGAACGAAGCCCTGCCCGATTCCTTAATCAAGACCCTGGAAAAGGCACTGTTTTACGCTAAGCCGATAGATACGCAGAGACATCAAAAAGTGTTTGCTCTGACAACTCGGGGCCGATCAACTGGCAACCCATAGGAAGGCCCGATTCTGCGAACCCTAATGGAAAAGAAATTGCAGGAAGTCCGGCCAAGTTAACAGCCGTCGTATACAAATCATTCAAATAGATCGATGTATGATCTGTAGGAATTTCATCCAAAGCGAAAGCGGGGGTTGGAGTTGTCGGCGCCAAGACGATGTCTATATTTTTGAACAAATTTGCAAAAGCTGTGCGCAAGACGCTTTGAATTTTTTGCGCGCGCAAATAGTAAGCATCGTAGTGACCTTTAGATAGAATATATGTTCCCATTAGAACACGACGTTTCACTTCATCTCCGAACCCCTCTTGGCGTGTCTTGGAGAATAATTCTTCGACCGACAAATTACCTTCAGCGCGATGTCCAAAACGCACACCGTCATATCGGGATAAGTTTGATGAAGCTTCTGTGGGGGCAATGATGTAGTAGACAGGTGTCGTTTCTTTTATCAAAGGGAAATTGACATAATGAATGGTGGCACCACCTTTTTCAAGTTTTTTAATGGCTGTATCTAACATTTTTTTATTATCGGAACTTAGATCTTGCAAACACTCATTGAACACAGCTACTTTTTTGCCTTTTACATCGGTTTTTATTTTCTCACTGTAGGAAGGAATTTTAACATTCAAAGATGTTGCATCCTTAGGATCGTATCCTGCCATGATTTCTAAAAGTAAGGCTGTGTCACGAATATCCTGAGCTATTGGTCCAGCTTGATCCAAGGAAGAAGCAAAAGCGATCATGCCAAACCGTGAACACAATCCATAAGTCGGTTTAATGCCAACGACACCGCAAAAGGCAGCAGGTTGACGAATCGACCCGCCTGTATCTGACCCTAAAGATCCCGCTGCTAAATGGGCGCTTACAGCAACAGCTGATCCACCTGATGACCCTCCGGGGATAAGAGTTTTATTATCGGCGCGTTTCAAATTATTATAAGTAGGTCCAAAATGGCTGTACTGATTCATCGACCCCATAGCAAATTCATCCATATTGGTTTTACCAATACAAACGGCACCTTCATCTAACAATCTCTGTGTAACGGTAGATTCATAAAAAGGAACAAAATCTTCCAAGATTTTGGACGCTGCTGTTGTACGAATACCGTTTGTACAATAAAGATCTTTAAAAGCTAAAGGGATACCTTCTAACTTACGGGCTGTTCCGTTGGCATATCGTTTGTCAGATTCTGCCGCGGCTTTTAATGCTGATTCTGTACATACAGTAATATAGGCATTGAGATGTTTTTGTTTTTCAATTTCATCTAAGTAAACCTGAACAAGCGCTACAGATGTTATCTCTTTGTTTTTTAATTTAGAAAGAAGATTATGAATTGTCGACTGAATCATTGGTTCACCATCTATTCGATTACTTTGGGAACACCAAAGAAATTATGTTGCAGATCGAGAGCATTAGACATGAGCTGCACACTATAATCAGGAGAAACATCGGTGTCATCTCGTTCACTGATAAGATTTTGTGGGATATGTAAAGGTAAATCGTTAGGAATTGGAATTTTATTCAAGGCTTCCATCCAGTGCAAAATACCATTCAGTTCTGTTGTGAATTTTTCAACATCTTGATCCGTCATGCCAATTTTGGCAAGACTGGCCGTATAAAGAACTTCTTTTTTTGTGATACTCACAGTGCAGCGTATGTCTATCCATTAGAAGAAGTGTAAAACATGGCTAAACTTTCGTCAAAATCATGTTCTGACTAATTGATGTGGCATCATCATTTATCACAGTTGATTTGAACTACCCTAAATCAAAATCTTTAAGCTCAACACCTTTGTCGTCAAACTCAAACTCTACACCACGAGAATCTAGTAATGGTTTTTTGAATGTTTTTCCTTGATAGCGGGCGAAAACCATTCCATCAAGAACGACTTCGCTGCGTTTGTTATGAAGTGGCGTCTGTTCTAAATGACCTCCTGGCATGGCATGGAATTCAAAAATTTGTAATGAATTCTGATAGTCGCGTTCTAACCCGACTGCTGTTCGATCCATGATTTTTTTGTAAAATTCCTCGCCTGACATTTTTTTGAATTCATCGACATTTTTTTCGTCGTAAATCAAAACAATGTGGAAAGGAATAATTGTTTTTCCATTTGCGTCGTCTGAGGCTGAGTAGCGTATTGTGGATATCCATAATTTTGTTTTACCGAAATTCATAGCTGCACCGCAGGATACAAGTAATAAAATTAGGAGAAAGGATAGTTTTTTCATTAGATTCCTTTGTTTTTGGTTGCTTCCAGGAAATGAAACCTCACTTTCGTGAGAATGGCACAACTTTGCGCACACTTACATCTTCCACATCATAAAATGATCGAAATCCTTATGGCAAATATGTAGAGGATAATAAAAGTTGTGATACGGATGTCGACATGGGTTGGTCTGAAGGATTATACAGTGCGTTATAGACAAAATCGCAAAGGGGGAAATTTAACTCTTTTTTGATTTTTTGTATAACCTCAGCTGTGAAAGCCCCCTCTGTTGTAGCATTTTTACGCTGTTGGTAGCTTATATACGATTCTTCGTTGGCTAGTGCGAGACCCAAAGACATATTACGTGAATCGACACTGGAACATGTTGCAATCAAATCCCCAATACCAGCCAAACTATACAATGTTTCTGTTTGACTTCCCGGATATAAGGACATCAGTTGATTCATTTCTGAAAGGCATTGAACGTAAAATGCGGATTGCGCATTAATACCAACATGACATCCTTTAAAGATACCGCTGGCAATGGCAAAGACGTTTTTCATGCTTCCTACAATTTGAACACCTATGGGATCATTTGACGTTTGAATTTTCATAGTTGGATGTGCTAATTGCTTTGCTAATTGATTAGCTATTTCCAGATCTGTACTTGCCAATGTTGCCGCGGAAGGAATATTGATAGCAACTTCTTTAGCAAGATTCGGACCAGATAGGACGAGAATTGGATTTTTCAGATATTGTTCTGCGAGCTGTGTCATCAGGTATCCATGATGATCTTTTAGAAATATTCCCTTAGAGCAAAAAATAACGGGTGTCGCAGGATCTAGATCATAAGATAAACGTTCGGCAATTTCTTCGATAGCCTGAGCCGGACCTACAGAAAATAAAACCGCTGTATCACGAGGAATGTCGGTTGAAAATTTTATAGATTTTGGGATCGGAAACCCATCTAAAAAAGTTTTATTTTCTTGATGCGTTTCTAGTTCTTTCAGGTGTTCTTGATCAATTGTCACTAGAGTTATTTCGATATCATCTCTGTGACTAAAACATAAAGCTAAGGCGGTTCCCCATGCCCCAGCTCCTAGAATAGACAACCTCATTCAATTGTTTTCTATGTACACTACAGTTCGTAGTGTACACGTTTGTACCCTCAACGAACAATTTTTATGCCAACAAAAAACAAAAAGAGACTCAAGGAAAAACTGAGTATCGCGTAGAGTATGGCCGACATATAAAGATGTTTTTCGTATAACATTCCAAATTCTAAGGCAAACGCTGAGAATGTCGTAAATCCTCCCAAGCATCCTGCTGCAAGAAAATCTTTTATGTAATTAGGAAGAGGACCATATAGAACCATAAATTTGGTCAAACAACCCATCAAGAAGCATCCCAAAACATTAACGCATAAGATTTGTAGGGGGAGCTCTAGGAATGTAGGCGGTAATGATTTTGCTAAAATCATCCTAGCTACTGCACCAATCGCACCTCCCAATCCAACGGCAAAATAATAAGAAATCATTATCCAACTTTCTGTAAATCAAATTTAAATACGGCTTCCATTTCGGCTAGTTTGTGACGTGCTTTTGCTACGACGATATGTGGCAGTCCAGCCAGCTTGGCGACTTGAATGCCATATGATTTGTAAGCTTTGCCATCTATGATTTGATGGAAGAAACGAATTTGACCATCAAATTCTTCGACTGTAACCGTTTTGTTATGCACGCCCGATAATTGAGTTAGTTCGTGGTAATGCGTTGCGAATAAAGTTTTAGCTTTGATCTGATTTAACAAATATTCTGAAACTGCCCATGCAATTGCCAATCCATCATAAGTAGCCGTTCCACGTCCGACCTCATCTAAAATAACCAGTGATTTTGGCGTGGCATGATTTAGAATATAAGCCACTTCTGACATTTCGACCATGAATGTTGACTGCCCCGCATACAAGTCATCTTGAGCACCAATTCGACTGAATAACTGATCAATAATACCAATACGTGCAAAAGCAGCAGGAACAAAACAGCCCATTTGCGCCATCAACACAATAAGGGCGGTTTGACGTAAATATGTACTTTTCCCGCCCATATTGGGGCCTGTAATCAATTGAAAGGCTGTGTCTTCTGTAATCAAAAAATCATTGGGAATAAAATCAACCGTTTGTTCGCAGGTGGGGTGACGTCCTTGACTAATTTCTATGGCATATTCTTCTTCGATTTGAGGACGAACATAATTATTACAACGCGCAATCTCAGCAAATGTGCAAGCGATATCGATTCGCGCAATAACTTGAGATATGTGTAGAAGCGCATCTTTGATATTCAAAACTTGATTGCATAAATCTTGAAAAATTTGCGCCTCAATTTCTGCAGAATTTTGATCAGCATAAACAATTTTTGTTTCCAAATCTTTCAGATCATCCGTTGTGCAGCGAATAGCATTCACTAAAGTTTGTTTGATGTGAAAGTTTTTTGGGACTTTATCTAGATAACTGCGGGACAATTCAATAAAGTACCCAATGACTCCATTTTCTTTGATCTTTAGTGTTGAGCAGGCAATTTGTTGCTGATATTCTGCCTGAAGTTTTTCAACCATTTGTCGACCTTGATCGCGGAAGGATTTTTGTTCATCTAAAGGTCCGCTGAAACCTGCTTTAATGAAATTCCTTAGACCTAAAATGTTTTCAAGGGAGGCATCCAAGGTCGTAGACAGAAGATCACATCCAGATAATTCGCAGTTAATAAGAAGTGGTTTTAATTTGTCGACGCATTGAAGCGCTCTATGAATTTGCCCCAATTCTTTAGGTTGAGCTTTTCCCATTGTGATGCGTGTTAAACAGCGCTCTAAGTCTGGCATGTGACTTAAAATTTCACGGGTAGAGGTGCGCATATCGTCATGATTATGAAAAAAACTGACTTCATCTAAACGTTCTTCGATTAATTTCTTATCGATAAGAGGCATGGATAAGCGTTCTCTTAGCAAACGACTGCCTTGAGGTGTCTTCGTTTGGTTTAGAAATTGATAAAGAGACCCTTGTTTTTTTCCGGACAAGGTTTCCATAATTTCTAGATTTCGAAATGTAGACGCATCAACACGGACGTAATTATTAATCGTGTGTAGACGTGGACGTTGCAAGTTTAACTGTTCTGTTTTTTGGGTCAGATATAAATAATCAATCAGCAATCCGCATGCGATTTCTTCAGATTCAACCTCTAAGGTAAGACCTGGAAATTGTTTTTGAATATGTCTCTTTGCGTTAGTTCCATCAAATCGACTGTCTGGCCAAATAACCAATTTGCGTCTGTAAGGCATTAGTATGGATTCGTGAGTGGAAAATATCTTTTCTGAAATAACAAGTTCAGATGGTCCAAATTGTATTAATGCTGTTCTTAGGTGTTGATCATCAAAGGTTTGTAAGACTATTTCTCCCGTCGACAAATCGCACAATCCTAGAGTAATGGTTTGTTTGCCGTGTGGACACAATATGCCTAGATAGCTAGGTTCTTGTCCTAACAATTCTTCTTCAAGTAATGTCCCGGGTGTCATAACGCGTACAACTTCGCGTTTAAGAGGTGCTTTTTGTTGTTTATTAGGAAGCTCGGTTTGTTCGCAAATAGCTAGGTGTATTCCCCTGTCCAAAAGTTGTTTTGCGTAACTCAAATAACTATGGGCTGGCACACCACACATAGGAACCGGATCGCCTGCTGATTGACCTCTGGCCGTTAAGGTTATGTTGAGAAGTTCAGAGGCTATTTTTGCATCATCGTAAAATAATTCGTAGAAATCACCTAACCTGTAGAATAGAAGAGTTTCAGGATAATCCGCTTTGATTTGTAGATACTGTTGCATCATGGGCGTATGAGCTTCTGCGGATGATCCAAACATTTGTAGTGTAGTGATTCCAGTTTCTGCATTCTAACATGTGCTTGACTGAAAATAATCAGTTGCCTCACAATTGACCAGTTTGTATTGTCTAAAATTTCTATGCTATTCGGCTTTATATATGCAGCCTTAACAATGAATACAACAAAAAAAATCCCTGTTATATTTTCTTCAACGGACATTAATCGTCTATCCCTCAAAAATGGTCGGATCAAAAACGTGTTTGGTGCTGATGTTTTTCAAATCGAGAAAGATGAAGAAAATGGGCAGATCTTTTTGCATGTTAAAGAGGATGTAACATTGCCAGATAGCATGTCCATGGCATTTGTAACTGATGATGGAATAACCCAAGATTTTTTGGTATCTTTTCATGAAGGAATTTCAGAGCCTGTTATTTTTGAAATACCAAAACAAAAGGCATCATTGCGTCGCCATGCTAAACAGTTCCTGTATGATGTTATGTCTAACAAAACAGATCAGTACGTTCGCCGAGATGTGGGGAATTCTGAAGAATTTGAATGGGGGACTGCAAAATTTAAACACAGATTTTTATCTGAGTATTTTGTTGCTGAGGTGTTTGCCATAGTAGGAAAAAAAAGATGTTGTACCTATAATTTGAAACATGCATTGTTTTTGAAGCCTGGAGTTTTGGCTGTTTATTTGTCCAGCAGCATTCTCGAGAGAGATCATCCCGTAACTTCGGTTGTCCTGAAGAAACGCTAGGTTTGTCATTAATTTTTACTTTACCAGCTGTACGCTATAAATCAGAAAAATGGTGTTTTCATTCTGTTTATGCTTATCAAGATTTTGCGCATTTTAAATACACCTCAAATTGGAGTATTAAAGTTTTGGCAGTTGTGGGATCACTTTAACGATTTGGACAAAATTATTGAATGGATTAAAGAAAACGGTCATGTTATTCCTTCTGAAGATTGGGTAGAAAAACATATTGCTGTACACACAAAAAATAAGGTGTGTATTCTTCATTTCCTTGATCCCGCTTTTCCTTCTTTACTAAAACACATCAGTAACACATCAGTGCGTGTCCCCCTGTTTTGTATTACAAAGGCGACATGACGCTTATAGATAAAACGATGATTGGTATCGTAGGCGCACGTAGCGCTTCAATACCTATGGTCCATTTTATTAAACGTTTGTCCTCTGATTTGGGTAAAGCAGGGTATATTGTTGTATCCGGTTTGGCTTTGGGGATTGATGCGGCGGCACACTGTGGAGCACTTTCTACAGGAACCATTGGAATTTGTGCCGGTGGTATCGACCAAATATACCCACAGCAAAATAAAAAACTTTATCAAGAAGTAGGTCTTTTGATTTCTGAAATGCCTTTAGGCACGAAACCTGTTGGCTATTTATTTCCAAAACGCAATCGAATTATTGCGGGACTTTCTACGGGTATCGTTGTGGCTGAAGCCAGTTTTCAATCGGGATCATTGATTACGGGACAATGTGCCGTTGAATTTAATCGTGAGGTTTTTGTTGTACCGGGTTCTCCCTTAGATCTCCGTTCTAAAGGCGGCAATAAGCTGATTAAAGAAGGTGCTTACCTTATTGAAAACGCAGAAGATATTTTGCGTATTTTACGAGACAAAAAAATCAATATTTCCGCATCAAACCCAATTTTACCAACTGAAAAAAAATCAAAAGAATCTGTTAATTTATTAACTTGCCTTACTTACACTCCTGTTTCTTTGGATGAATTGCAACAGCAATCTCAATTATCTGTAGATCTAATTCGCAAAGAATTATCTCGTTTAGAAATTCAAGGGGCTATCATCTGTGATCCTAATGGACGAATTTCCTTGAAGAAATAATCAATCAAAATCCGAAAAATCATGACAGGCTACTTTTCTTGAATTACACTGGTTCTAGGATCGCCTCACTATATATTCTTATGATATTAAATGCACTTGGCAAAATTTTTGGATCAGCAAATGAACGACAAATAAAAAAATATCGTCGTGTTGTTCAGAAAATAAATAATTTAGAACCTTTTTATGAAGCTTTGTCAGACTCTGAATTGCAAGGACAGACAGCTGCTTTTAAGGCACGTTTGGCAAAGGGAGAATCATTAGACGATATCAAGTGCGAGGCTTTTGCGACAGTACGCGAGGCATCTAAGCGTGTTATGAAACAACGCCATTATGATGTTCAGTTAATCGGTGGTTTAGTTCTTCACGAGGGTCGCATTGCTGAAATGAAAACTGGTGAAGGAAAAACCTTGGTAGCGACCTTGTCCGTTTACCTAAATGCTTTGTCAGGAAAAGGTGTTCACCTTGTTACAGTGAATGATTATTTAGCTAAGCGCGATGCCCAATGGATGGGACGGATCTACGAATTTTTAGGTTTATCGGTAGGATATATTATTCATGGTTTAACAGACTCTGAACGTCGAGACGCTTATAACGCTGATATCACTTATGGAACAAACCATGAGTTTGGATTTGACTATCTGCGCGACAATATGAAATTCCATCTGGAAGATATGGTAATGCGTGATTTTAGCTATGCCATCGTGGATGAAGTAGATAGTATTTTGATTGATGAAGCACGTACACCTTTGATTATTTCTGGTCCTGCTGAAAAATCATCAGATTTATATGTATTAACAGATAAAATTATAAAAAAGTTGAAACCTGAACATTATGAAAAAGATGAAAAAAACAAAAGTGTAACGTTCACAGATGCTGGCGTAGAATTCGTTGATGAGCAACTACGTTCCTTGGAGCAAATGCCAGGTAAAAGTTTGTATGACGCCCAGAATATTCAATTGCTTCACTATATCAATGCTTCTTTAAAAGCTGTAACCATGTACCAAAAGGACGTTGATTATATTGTTAAAGATAATCAGATCATCATTATTGATGAATTTACAGGTCGAATGATGGACGGTCGTCGTTATTCTGACGGTTTGCATCAGGCTATTGAAGCTAAAGAAGGTGTTGAAATTCAAATTGAAAATCAGACTTTGGCATCAATTACGTATCAAAACTATTTCCGTATGTATCCCAAATTGTCTGGAATGTCGGGTACTGTTTTAACAGAAGCTGAAGAATTTGAAGAAATCTATAAATTACAATGTATTGAAATTCCAACCAATCGTCCTGTTTGTCGTATTGATCATGACGATGAGTTTTACGTCACGATGGAAGAAAAGTATAAGGGTATAGCGAGGGTCATTCGTGAATGCCAAGAGCGAGGACAACCTGTACTTGTAGGTACAACCAGTATTGAAAAATCTGAAGAATTATCAGCATTTTTCAAGAGTGAAAAAATTGAACATAGCGTATTGAATGCCCGTTATCATGAACAAGAAGCAGGCATTATTGCTGAAGCGGGGCACATGGGTGCCGTGACGATTGCAACTAACATGGCCGGTCGTGGTACTGATATAAAGTTAGGTGGCAACGTTGAAGCACGTATTAAGAAAGCACTTGAAAATGCATCTCCAGATGCAGATATTGAAGCAATCAAAACGAAAATAGTTGAAGAAGTTTCTATTTTGGAGGAGAAAGTAAAAGAAGCCGGTGGATTATTTGTTATTGGTACTGAGCGTCACGAAAGTCGTCGTATCGACAATCAGTTGCGTGGTCGTTCTGGCCGTCAGGGAGATCCGGGAGCTAGCTTCTTTTTCCTTTGTCCACAAGACGATTTGCTTCGTGTTTTTGGGTTTGATCAAAAACATGATTACCTTCGTAAAAAGATGAAGGAAGGTGAAAGTTATTCCAACTGGATGTTTAACAAGGTTGTTGCGTCTGCCCAACGTAAGGTTGAAGCACGCAACTTCGATATGCGCAAACACCTGTTGAAATACGATGATGTGATGAATGATCAACGTAAAATTGTTTACAAACAACGTCGTGAATTTATGCGCGCGAATGATTTAAGTCAGTTGCTCACCGAAATGTGTGAGGAGACTTTAGAGCATATGATTGAATTTTACACCCCAGATAACGTGATGCAGGATATGTGGGATATCGGACAATTAGAACTTCAAGTTCATCGCGTATTTAATGTGACAGCTCCTATTAAAAGCTGGTTAGAAGATGATTTGTCAGTACATCTTATTCATCAACGCTTGTTGGAAATGGTGATGATTGAATTCAAGAAACGGTATGAAAAAGCCGATAAAAACATGTTGCATTTTATGGAGAAAAATACGCTACTTAGCTTGCTTGATCAACACTGGAAAGATCATTTGTATACCTTAGATCAATTGCGTCAAGGCATTAATCTAAGAGCTTATGCGCAATCAAATCCCCTTAACGAATACAAACGTGAAGCATTCATGGCTTTTGAAACCATGATGTTGAATTTGAGATCAGAAATGGTTTCTGCCATTTCGCATTTATCCACTGATAATGTCGACTTTACTGAAAGCAAAATGATTCAGGATACTGACGCGCTTTTGGCTGAATTGACAGCTACTATCAATAAAACAAAGTCTGAAATTAATGGCTTGCAGCAGAAAGCTATGAATGAAGAAGCTCTTGTGAAAATTGGGCGTAATGCTCCTTGTCCTTGTGGTTCTGGAAAGCGTTATAAACAATGTTGTGGATCTTTATGATTGATGTTGCACAATAAGTGCGGCTTCAAGAAATTCATCGATTTCTCCATCTAAAACACCTGAAGTATTGCTGGTTTCCACATTAGTTCGCAAATCTTTTACGAGTTGATAAGGCTGTAAGACGTAACTTCTGATTTGGCTCCCCCACCCTATTTCTTTTTTACCGGCTTGATTTGCTACGGCGGCTTCTTGTTTTTTGCGCGTTTCTAATTCAAACAGACGAGATTTCAACATAGACATACATGTTGCTTTGTTTCTATGTTGAGATCGATCGTTTTGACTTTGCACCACAATCCCTGATGGTATATGCGTAATGCGTACGGCAGAGTCTGTCACATTAACATGTTGACCCCCCGCACCAGAAGATCGGAATGTATCAATGCGTAAATCTTTTTCTTCAATTTGGATATCGATATTGTCATCAATTTCGGGATAAACCCATGCCGACGCAAAACTTGTATGACGCTTGGCATTTGCATCAAATGGTGAAATGCGTACAAGGCGGTGCACACCCGACTCTGTCTTTAACCACCCATAGGCTTCTGGACCTGTGATCTTAATAGTGGCTGATTTTATACCGGCTTCATCACCTTTATTTTCGGCGATACATTCAATTGAATATTTATGATTTTCAGCCCAACGGGTGTACATGCGCAAAAGCATATCGGCCCAATCTTGTGCCTCTGTTCCCCCTGCGCCAGCATTTATTTCAAGGAAAGTGTTAGCTTGATCAATATCTTGGCTTAGCAAAGTTTTGACATGCAATTTATCGATATCTTTTGCTAATAGATATAGCCGTTCAGTAATTTCTCCAATGAGCTCTTCATCACTTTCTTCTTCTGCTAAATCCAACAGTTCTTGAAGGGTTTCATATTCCATAGAAATGGCTTCAGCTGACCCGAACTTGTCCTGAATCATTTCTCGTTTTTTAAGTAAAATCTTAGCCTTATCTTGATCATCCCACAAAGTTGGAGATTCAATAGTTTTATTAAGATCTTCAATATCTTTAATCAGTTTATCGCGATCAAAGACACCTCCAAATTAGTTCTATCTTTTCTTCCATTGCCGAGACTAATTGATGTACATGGTAATCCATAGACATGATACTTTGTGTGGGATTCTCTTCATTTTAAGTAAATCGAGATTTAAAAACAAATAAGATCAGAACATCCTTGGATAGACAGATCTGAGAAATTGATTTTTCCGCAATTTAAATCAACCAATACACGGCTAGCAACGATGTCGCCGATATAAGTGACGTAATTTTTATCGGATATGGGGAGGTCTGAATAATTGGGATAGAACGCACCTAAGTATTTTTCGACTTGTTTAGCTGTTTGATATAACTCGCAGACGTACTGGGCATCGCTTGTTAATGTATTACAAATGGGTAGACAGGTGATAAATCCATCTATATTGTTTATTAAATTTTTATTACCGCTAACAGTTAATAATTGTTCATCAATTAAAATGCTTGAGGTGTTCACATTGAGGCTTGCCAAGCTTTGAACATAAGGAGACCACCATTTTATTTTGTCGCTTGATACAGTCAGGGAAAATCCAGTTTTCTGCATGACTTTTGTTGTGGAACCATGAACTGAATCTGTGTGATTAATGGTGACTGCATCTGAAAGAATATTATTCAAGACGAATGTGAAGCCTTGGAACATCTCTTGTGCATAAAAGTTGTTGTCTGAACAGAAAACAAAGGCCATATGCATGCCATGTAATATAGACGAATCAATGGGTAAAACGTCTGAATGTTCTAATATTTCCAAGCCTACAGCGAAGCGATTGCAAGTTTGTTGACCGGCGTAAGTGCACATAGTGTTGAATATGCTAGTTAAATCATTGATCCCGTCAAGACTATCAGTCAGGTCATGTGGCAAGTGAAATGCAGGCGTTAGAACAGAACCTGCAAAGTTAATTGTGAAAGTTTTTTGATTTTTACTTGAAACAGGAATATCAGAAATGATAGTAGGTACGCAAAGAGGATTGTCACTGATAAAAGCTGTCAGTATAGGCTGTATCATAGCTTCAGAAAGCACAATCGAAAGAAAACTAAAAAAACTATCATTGTCACTTGTAAAGGAGGTATTAGTGTACGAGCTATAAACGTTGCTTAATTGAATTGTTCTTGATGCACCAGGGATCTTTGAAAATTGATAACCAGTGATAGTTAATTCGAAGCTACCTGTAGGGCGATTGTATTTATTTTTAATAGGACTAACTGTAAATTGGACATCCGACAAGAGGACACAGGGACCGGGTGTGTTGACATTAATAGTGGTGGAATCGATATTCCAGCAGCTTCCGTTACTAACAATAACAGTGTAAGTAGTCGTTTGTTCTGGAGTGTCTGAAATAATAGTGTCACTTGAATTTATATTTCCAGACCAGCTATAACTAGCGCCTGGTACGGGGTTAGCTATGCTAAGAATGATTTCTTGTCCAGACATAATGGTATCGGATGGTATAGGGGTGATGAAATCTGACAAATAAGCAAGGATCTCTACATTTAGGGGTTGAATTGTAATGGGAATGTCGCTGGTTATGAAGCTATCCTGATTATTGAAGCTTTGGACTGTTAAAGATAGGTTCGTCACAATATCAGATGAAACGCAAGGAGCTAGAATTGATAATGTGGTTGGTTGGCTATCAGATACAGTGAAGGTTTGAAAAACAGGAAAATCACTGAATGAAAGAGTGACCAAAGCCTGGTCGCTTGCACCACCTGTAACAATGGGTATAAAGCTAACACAAACGTTAGAACCTGACGTTACAGTGGCATCAGAAATACTGAGATCAGATATGATGATGCTTGTGACATTAATGTTGGTTGTAATACTGTTAGAGCAAAGATCAGAATCACTGAAAGTGATCGTCAAAGGATAGTTGCCACCAACAAGTGGTGCGGCAATAGAAAGCTCACGTGATAAAGAAGGAAATGTTATACACAATCCAGATGGTAACATGTTGGGATCGGATGTTGTTCCAAAATTCCCACTAGATAATAACCGAGCATTATTAAGTTTCGTAGGGTTTATCAGATTGGGCCAAAGCTCTGCTTGCCATAACTCTCCCCCATTAACACTGTTCATCCAGTAAATTGTGCCATCTTGAGGATTAACAACCACGCCGGTGGGCTGATTGAGGCCTCCTTCAAGCTGCAATGCGGACCTAGAAGACGTAATTGTTGTCGGATCACTTAAATTATTAAGCTGTCCATACCATAAAGAATTATCACTGAGGTTTGTCCAATATGCGTTTTGCGTTGTTGTGTCTAGGAAGAAACCGGATGGTTCATTCAACCCAACACCTGACAATAAGACAGATGAACTACCCACCGTTATGTTTGCAGGATCATTCAAGTTGCTTATCTGCGCAACATTAATAGTATCTGAGTCAGCATTGACCCAATAAATGTACCCATTCGTACTATCAACAAAAAGACCATATGGATTATCTAAGTCACTTACAGTAATGGGATAGGATGACGGTGTTGGAGATTGAGGAGTAGAAATGACCCACAATTGATTATCAGCATAAACACAGTAGAGATTCTGATTAACAGCATCAAAATAAACGCTGTTAATCGCATTGTTGGCAAAGGTGGACATTGTTAAAAACGTTGTGTTGATAGGTCCGTTTAATAAAGGAATGAATTGAGACATGTAAACACCCGCTGTAGACGCATTCGAACCATCGGCAAAAAACATCTGCCACGTATAATTGATATCCGATGAAAAGACAGTTTGATTGTTAAAAGTAGCCGTCGCAGAAACCGTACCAGATCCATTAAAAGCTTCAATCTGAAAAAACACATCACTAACAACTGATCCAGCACACATCTGTTCAGGAATATGTGTAGAAGGAATTTCAATTGCGGCCACCCCAACGGTAATAAAATCACTGGCACAGCAAGAACCATTCTGAGCGATCACAGTGTAGGTTTCAAACGAATTGCCAATGTTTTCTCTTATTGTCGTCGCATCGGAACTAATATACGTCACCCCCTGATACCATGAGTAAGAAGCATCAGACACAGGATCTGACACGCTCAGAATACATGTTTGTCCCAGATATAATAGCTGCGGTGAAGCCATTGCCGTAACTGTTAATGGAATAACATTAACAAGCGGAATGATATCGCTTGTACTACACGACCGATCAGAATGGTCATAAGCAAAAATTGTCAAAGGTCCTGGCATACAATTTGTATTGAAATTTAAATTGGCTTGAACACCATCAGAAATATAAAACTGACTGTGATTATTTCCCATAGATAATTTAGCCACTACAGTTGTAGAATTGACATTACCATTAAATATGTTGGGCGTAAAACTGACTGTAATGAGAGAACCGGCTGCAACAGGTACTGAGGGCACATAAGAAACATCAGATAATACGATATAAGGCGCTACGTTAATCGTTATGGTGTCTGAAAAAGAGCATAAACCATTTGTTGCAATAACTGTATAGCTTGTCGTAATCGATGGTGAGGAACTTGCATTCGCCATATCAGAATTTTGGATGATTTGGTTCGTATTGTTTGTCCAAACATAAGACACATCGGACAATACCGGCACCGTTACAACACTCAAATCAACAAATTGTCCAGGCGTGATATCAGATAAGGATGCTGACGCCACTACCAAAAGCGGTTGAACTTCTATTGAATTATCTAAATAAGTGGCAGAGGCTCCAATCGTGTCATAAACCTGAATTCTTAAACTGTAATCACTGGGGGTGCAAGGAGCCACAAGTGTATATTGGTACGTATCGCTAGCACCCAAATAATAGGTATTCGTATTAAACGTGATAAAAGCATCAGAAACCTGACCTTCCCCTTGAATGTCGACGTCAAAACCAACTGAAAAATTTGAACCCGCAATAACTGTCCAGGGAATATTGGGATGAATGACTGTCATTGAAGAAGCACAAACGGAAACACTGGATTGGACCTCAACCAAACCATTTTGCGCCGTTACCGTGTATACGGTTGTTTTCCCTGCAGGAGGAGAAACATTGTAAACGGTATCACTAGAAACTATATCAAAATTCTCATCATTGGAGGTCCAACTGTATGTAACATCAGACAGAACATTTTCTACGCTTAGATCAATTGTTTCACCCGATATTATGGACTGTGGAGAAGCTACAGCCTGAACTGTTAAGGGTGACACCATTACCGAAAAATCAGACTGAATCTGATACCCAGATTCTTGGTGTATAACTTGAATTGAAAATTTATATTCTTGAGTTTTTGAAACATTAGGAACTTGCAAAATATCGGACAGGTTTTGCCAGATTCCCTGAAAATTAAATTGCTGACTATCAAATCCAAAAATCTCAAAGTATCCAGAGGGATCAGAGTTAAGAGGGTCCTGCATGTTCACAACAAAAGACACTTCAAAATTTGATCCTGCAAGAACAGATGATGGAAATTGAACATCTGATAAAATAATACCTGGAACACTGATAAATTTCTGAACAGTATCAGAACACTGCGGCAAATCTGAATCATAGACTGTAATAGAAATAGGGTAGGTACCTGAAACTAATGGGGTCTCTACGTTATTGAAATAATAACCTTGGGATAAAAATGAAAAACAAAAACCAGATGGCGTATTTGTTGGATTATCAGATGTGCCAAAACTATTGCTATATAGCAAGGTGGGACTTAGAATTGACGATGGATCAGATACATTATCCAGAGAACCTCTCCACAATTCACCACCGTTGTCTTGGATCAACCAATATATTGTTCCTTGAGTAATATCAAGATATAAACCACACACTTGATTGCTAAAAGAATACAAATATCTTTGAGAAGAAATTTGTGTTGGATTGCCTAAACTATCAACAACACCTGTCCATAGAGAATTATCCTTGTCGTTAGTCCAATAAGCATTTCCTGTTTGAACATCCAAAAAGAAAGAACTGTGAGGAGAAGCACTTTGATCCAAAACCAGAGGATTTTCAAAAGAGGGATTGCCGTCCACGTTATTTATATCAGCAACATAAATAGATCCATAAATAATTGACCCGATAGAACTCAAACCATTGTTTACCCAGTAAATTTTATTGTTTGATCTATCCAAAAAAAGACCAAAAGAATTTGTAAAACTCGAAGTATTCAATATTGAAGGAGAAGAAACAACTCCCACATTATTAACATCGGCATATCCAAGTTCGTTTGAAGAACTAACAAAATACAAATGACTAAAAATCGGATCGAAATATACAGAATTGACGCCAGAACATTGAAGATTAAAAAACTGAATATTGTTCAGATCACTAGTACCAACGTCATATTCTGCAACATAAACGCCCGACACACCTGAATTGCCGTTACCATAAAAAATACGTATTTTATCTTTTGCCGTAATCGTTTGTTCAAAAACTTGATCGCTAAAAGTTAAAGCAGCAACTAATGTTCCGCTTGTGTTTTTTTCAGTGACCCCAAAAGGATAAGATCTAAGCTTTCCGGGGTATACATATAATGAAACAAAAAGTGAAACTTGAATTTCTTCTACTTGAACGTTTTGTGTTAATGCCGTGATATTCCCACTGACCTGATTTGGATTGAAAAACACTTGATACTCATCTGCAAACGACGGAGAAAAACAAGCCGGCAATGTATTCAGAATTTTTTGTTCATCTGGAGAAACAATGGTCACAGTTCCATTGTCAAACTCATCTTGACTTGCAGAACTGAAAGATACCTCTCCTCCTAATTCTAAATTGGATGTTATAGCGTTTAGCTGAGCTGTATTTTGACCAAATGTAATAGAGCCAGATCCACAAAGACCAACTAGTGATTCGAAAAATGGTACATCGTCAGAAAAACCGGGACTTACTATATCCGGCACTACAATACTTTCATAAGATATTAAAACTATAGGAGCACTACTTGGTGTTCCAAGACTAGATCCGTTTACTCCTGATAGGTCAGATGCTCCGGTATTTCCATCGCTTGCGGGAGTTGTGTTTGTGCCATCGCCGCCCGCACCTCCAGCCCCTGGCTGTCCCGTAGATACTCCTGTCGTTCCAGGATTGTACTGATTGTTCCCTACGTTTTGAAGTTCTATCTTCCCATATCCAATAATAATGGACGTTGAATTTACCAATGGTATTGAATTTCCTCCATTTCCACTTGTGCCACCATCTCCACCATCTCCTCCATTTCCTCCATACATGATGCTAGGCCCAAATCCAGTGAAATCCCAACTAGATGTACAATCTCCACCTCCATCTCCTCCATCTCCTCCATCTCCTCCAGCCCCACTCACATTGCCACCATTCCCTCCATTGTTTACAGCGTTACACTGCAAATCACTAATTGTGATAGAATCAGCAGTGAGTATCGTAACATTTCCAGCTTTCCCTAAAATTCCCGCATTACCTCCAGATCCTGCTATACCAACACTACCACCTACTCCTCCAGCGCTACCGTTAACTTCCCATCCTGCCTGTGGAGTACCTCCACCTACCCCTCCTGAACAATTAACAAGATCTCCACCGTTTCCACCTGAGGTATTTACCTCTAATGATATACTTTGCGCAACAGAAATCCCTTGGTTAGCAATTAAAGCAACAGAACTTCCAACACACTTAAATTGAGCACCATCTCCACCGGCACCAGCATGTCCACCAACACCACCACATCCAGCAGGCATACTCAACCCGTAAGCGGTACCAGCAGACCAACCACACTGCCCACCGCCCCCTAGACCAGCACCACCTTGTCCTCCAACACAATTTATAACACTTCCTCCGTCGCCCCCTTGTGCTGATAACATTGCCGATATATTCGATATAGAAAGCTCTCCATTGCAAGCAATCACAGTAATAGGAGTTCCAATTAATTCTGGTAATTCCAGAGGTGGCTGACCCGGGTTACCCACTCCACCCAGTTCTCCTGCTGCTCCGCCCCATTGATATCCAC
>Ga0209340_1001124_pt1 | contig 21310 bp, 20 predicted proteins | sample EPASupsiteSAE323_FD_187266 | JGI IMG/M metagenome (GOLD analysis project Ga0209340, IMG submission 187266) | Bioremediated contaminated groundwater from EPA Superfund site, New Mexico - Sample SAE3-23 (SPAdes) (version 2) | ecosystem: Environmental > Aquatic > Deep subsurface > Groundwater >... | reverse complement strand
TTCAGGAAACTTCGTAATCGATAATCCGGAGATGAACTGATGAACCGGTTGAAAGCGATAGGGCAACTGACACTAGCTCATCTTATAAACGACATCTATGCTCCGGTCCTGATGGCACTTCAACCAGTCCTTATTACAATGTACGGGTATAGTTACTTTGAAGCTGCCATGCTTCCGGTGACACACAGTCTTGTATCATCGCTTCTTCAGCCTGTCTTTGGTCGTCTTGCAGACAGAAGGGGTTTAAAGGTGAGTGTAGGGCTTTCAATTCTTTTATCAGGAATTGGTATCTCTATTCTTGGGTTTATTCCAAACCAGTACCTGATTATGCTTCTCTGCGTTGCAATTTCGGGAATAGGTCACGCAAGTTTTCATCCGGGAGCCTTATGCAAAGTTTCTGCCATAGCAACAGGAGATTCCAGGGGGAAACTAACCTCTTTTTTTGTTGTGGGAGGAAACCTTGGGATGGCACTAGGTCCGATTATTGCAGGGATCATTCTTACATCCGGAGGAATACCACTGGTTACCGCTTTAATAATTCCGGCTATAATTGCAGCACTTGTTCTTTATCTCCATCCGATTCCCGATGTAAAACTTCCTGAAAAAGTGAAGAAACAGGATGTAAAAGAAGACTGGAACCCTGTAATCCTGCTTTTTTCCGGATCAACACTCAGGTCATGGGTTACTTTCGGAGCGATGACCTTCTTCCCGACTTTCCTTGTGCTGGAAGGATATCCACTGATCGAGGCTACAACACTTGTCAGTATAATGCTTATGGCAGGAGTTGCCGGACAGATAACGGGGGGAATCCTGTCCGACAGGATCGGGAGGAAAAAAGTAGTTGTATTCACGACTTTTGCATCAATTCCGGCGATGATAGCAGTTATCGAAATACAAGGTGTCATACAGATAATATCAATGATAATATTCGGGTACCTTCTCTGGTCATCCTTTGCTGTAACCATTGCAATGGCCCATGAACAGATGCCTTCACAGGTAGGTCTGATCTCAGGCCTGTTCCTTGGTATTGCGATGGGTGCAGGTGGAATAGGTGTCTCCGTATCCGGTGTTATCGCTGATCAGATAGGCCTCTCTGCAACCCTGGCAATCTTTCCGGTAATCCTTCTGGTGGCAGGTTTACTTTTTCTCACAGTAAGAACCCCTGAAACTAAGATTTCAAAAATTTAACCAAAATTTTTAAAAAAAACTAACAGGGGTTATTCTTAAGCGAACACTGACAAATAATCTCAACAAATCTGCCTGATGCAGATGCAATGTCAGGACTACAGACTACTGCAGAGATTACAGCTATTCCATCGGCTCCGGCATTAATTACTTCACTGACATTTGAGTAATTAATACCACCGATAGCAATTATAGGAATGCTGCACTGTTCTGAAATACTCCGGATAAGACCAGGGCCAATATCAGGGCCGGCATCTGGTTTTGAACCCGTGGGATATACAGGGCCGACTCCAAGATAGTCTGCTCCATACTCCTGAGCAGATCTCGCCTCTTCTACTGAACTTACAGAAATACCAATGATAAAAGGACGGGGTGCAAGTCTCCTGGCAGCTGTTAGGGGAAGATCTTTCTGTCCCAGATGTACTCCGTCGGCCCCTGACGCAAGAGCTATATCAAGCCGGTCATTTACAATAAATAATGCCCCTGCTTTACCGCAGAGAGATTTTATCTTTACAGCAATATTATAGAGATCCAAACTATCCCTTCGTTTATCCCTTAGCTGGATCATTCGTGCCCCACCAGAAAGGGACTCTTCAGCGATCCGGATATGAGAACAACCTGGAGCCAGGACTTCATCAGTTATTACACACAGACCAATGTCCATAGCACCCCGTTGTTTTTTTATATACCTAAATGCTCCGGTCAGGTTCATTTTTAAGGGGATAGTATATTGTAATATCAGCCGTGTCTCTGAGATAATCGATTGAAGTAACTTCTACTCTTCTAACGGGAAGGCCGGTTCTCGAAGTAAGATCAGCAATCATTTCATCTCTTCTGTGTTCATTAATTAGTTCAATTCGTTCATAAGTCACATGTTTATGCCCTTCATAGGAAAAGCCAAACCCTCTCTCCAGGATCCAGATAATTATGATCACCAGGAGATTTGATACCAGGAGGGTATCATACTGTCCGTTCTTAAAGAAAAAGGCGTTAACAACAGGCATTGCCACCATGACAAAGAGGTAGGTCATCTCCCTAATCGGGACAGTCTCAGTCCGGTATCTTAAGATTGAAAATAGGGCGAAAAGTCCGAATCCTACACCGATTGAGAGTTCAATGCTGGTAAAAAGACACATTACAACATAGATAACAGCATTAAAGATCAGGAAGGTAAAGATAAAATTATGATCGCGTTGTTTGGGATAATAAACTCCCCTGATAATCAGAAGGGCAAAGAAGAAGTTTATCAGAAATCCGACAGAAAGCAGGAGTACATCATTCATACGATAATCTCCTGATGGTTTGAAACCACTTCTGAAAGCCAGCGGATCTTTGGTATGAACCTGTTATGCTTGACTTCCGGACAGAGCAGTGATATACCAATACAGTATTTTGAAAAACTCGTAGAGTGAATTCTCATATAGCTCAGAAGATCCTGGACCGGTGACTGATTTTCATTATCACCAGTCTTCACTTCTATTATTACAACTCCGGGAAGGGTTATCTGCTTATTTTTATGCATGAATCCTAGGTTAAAATCCATTGTTACACGTTCATTCATACCCCTGGATACCAGGGTTATTCTCTGATATGTATTCAGAATCTGGGGTATGAATTCAGATGCATCATATGGGAAGTGACTATCCAGAAAGGCATCTAATTCCGGCTCTATAGTGGTCACGAGACATTGTGTAGGAAGACGGGTTTTCATTGATCTTCCTTTGTTGGTCTTCTCCTTAATCTCGAAATAATTCTGATTGCTTGATTCATAATGCCTGGATCTTACCTTAAACCTATTGGTTTTTCCATTATGATGCTGAAGGTACATCCCGTAATCTCTGGTATCAAAATACAGGGTTTCATAACCTCCAATCCTGCTGTTTTCAATCTCAAGCACCAGATAATAATCGGTGAGGTCTTTTAGGATTTTTTCTGCCTGTTCCTCGGTTAGAAGATATTTTCTCTCCTTTCTTTCAAGTAAGGTTGCATTCCCGATATCAGAGAGAGAAACGGGTTCAAAAGAGTGTATATGACCTGATATATTTCTGATAAATGAAGATTTATCCAGGGTTTTTGAGCTTTTGGTTGTATTTTCTTTCAGGAAAACCAAAGGATAGTCGAATTCAGCTCGGGAAATATTTGTTTTGGTATTCATGATTATTCTCAGGGTTAATTATTAGATATGTCAGAATATGAAATTCAATTCGTGATCATATCGGTGAAAAGCATTATTCTCTTATGAGAATCAGGTAATAAAAAAAGTATATGGATAAGGTTGGATAGTCCAACCAATTAGTTGGATTAATCAATCCCTTTAGAAAGCGTTGCATAGCGAATATTTAATTTCTAAATCATCCAGTTCTTTGCTAATTAGCAACCAAACTGGTAGAGGCTTGTTGATATCCATATCTACACTCCATACTCTGATGGCAACAAATTTTACTTCAAAAAATCATCTGTTAAATTCCGAATCCGGATTATTCTCCAATGATTTATGGTTTATAGGATCTCTTCAAGACTAGTATGAAACCAGCGATGTCCTTCATAAAACCGTCCATAGCGACATAAATAAAGCTGATCTTCTCTTTCACTACTTTGAAAATAAACTCAATGGCTAACTCTGTTTTTATTAAAACATTGTGATTCCAAGGGAATCATCGCATAATTACAGTAATAGGGTCAGGCGTTCAACTTTCAGGGAGATAAAGCCGGAAATTTCATTATCAGTAAGGGCTCTTTATTTAGTATTGCTGGATAATAAACAAAATTATAGTAATATAACATAATAAACAGCGGGAAAAAAAATCCACCCAACTATTATATACAGATTCTATTATGAAATTTTAGTGTGAAATAAATATTATATTTTAAAGATACTTATTATGAAAAAACAGGTATCGAAAGGAACATTGTTTATTTTATTTTTTTCAGTCTTTCTCGGAATGATGGGACTTGGAATTGTCATACCTCTTTTACCGATTATGGTTCAAAATTACGGAGAGAGCGGATTCTGGGTTGGGGCTTTATTTGCAGCATATGGAATATCAAGAATTATTCTTACTCCCTCAATCGGTTCCTGGTCTGAGAGATTCGGCAGGAAATGGTTTATCACAGGGGGTCTTGCCCTGTATACCCTTGTATCAATTTTTTACCTGTTCCAGGGATCCATTTATGAATTATTTGCGATAAGGTTCGTTCATGGAATCGCTTCTGCAATGATTAGTACATGTGCGATGGCATATGTAGCTGATTTAACACCTAAAGGAGAAGAGGGATTGTACCAGGGAAAACTCTCAAACTATTTTTACCTTGGTATGGGTTTTGGACCGATAATCGGCGGAGTTATGAATAATGTCTTTGGAATGGATTCAGTTTTTATTTTAATGGCTATTATGTCACTTATTCCATGTATTTTATGCATTAAACTTCTACCGGAATCCAGGCCTGAAGTAATAAAACCCAAATCTGTTATTAAGGCCTTTTTACACCCACGAATGCAGTCAGTTCTGTTTTTCAGATTTTTTAACTGTTTTCCATATTCAGCTTTCATGGTTTATCTTCCGGTCATCGCCATACAACAATATGGTTTTTCGACGTCATTATCAGGAGTAATTGTTGCTATTGAAGTCATCTCGATGGCAATGACCCAGGGATACTTTGGGAAAAAGGCAGATTCATTGAAAAAATCTCACATGATTATTTTTGGAACATTTATTCTATCTTTTGCTACACTAGCTCTACCTTACCTAAGTCATTTTATTGTTATCGCGATTATCGCCCTTCTGATAGGAATTGGAAATGCAATAGCAATATCTTCTGCAACTGCTGTTGTAGCTATTGATGGGCGGGAATTAGGTCAGGGAGTAGTTATGGGTGCATTTAACACTATAGTGAGTTTTGGAATAGTAATTCCACCGTTGATCTTTGGAGTTGTATCTGTTGTGGCCAGTCTGGATGCGGTATTTATATTAGCAGCTGTTGTCTCTTTAATTACCCTTATTCCATTCTGGTTTTTGGTGCAGAGAAGCAAAAAACTGGTAGGATATTTACCTGCCAGTAAATAATATTTTTGGATAATTTTTTCCTAAATTTTTATATATCCTGACATCAGGAGAAGAATTTTTATTCTCTAAATGTACATTCCCTCATTCATTATATTTATCGGAGCTCTCGATAACATATAAGAAAGAATGTATGACCTTATTTTTACAGTAGGGCAAAAAATTTTGAAGGGAGGTTTTGTTACCAAATCAGAAGCCTTACAGATATCACAGGCAACCGGGGCTGATATCTATTTACTTGCAGGAATAGCATCTATAATACGCGAGCATTACTATGGTAATAATATAGATCTCTGTTCGATAATCAATGCCAAATCCGGAAACTGTTCCCAGGATTGTAAATTTTGTGCCCAATCATCATTTCACGACTGTGCAATAAAGACATATCCACTCCTTGATGAAGAGACAATTATTGAATATGCTCATACCATGGAATTATCCGGAACTAAACGATTTTCTATAGTGATAAGTGGCCGTGGGGTAACAGAATATGACCCTGATTTCCGTGCAATTCTTAAAATTGTACACCGTCTAAAAAAAGAGACCAACCTGGTTCTTTGTGCTTCTTTGGGAGAATTAACAGAAGAGGCCGCACAGATGCTTAAATCTGCCGGCCTTTTCAGGTACCACCATAATCTGGAGACTTCAGAAGATTTTTTCCCGCAAATTGTTACGACCCATAGTTACCGGGACCGGATTCAGACCTTGCGGTTTGCCAGGATGGCCGGTATGGAAATCTGCTGTGGAGGCATAATCGGCCTTGGAGAGAGTATGGAACAGAGAATTGAACTTGCATTTGCATTACGTGACCTTAAGGTTGATTCCATTCCGATAAATATTTTAAATGTAGTTCCGGGAATTTTACTTGAACATGAAAAACCCCTTTCGCCTCTTGAAATCATAAAGACTATGGCACTTTATCGCTTTATTCTTCCCCGGACTAATATCCGGTGTGCCGGTGGTCGTGAGAAACATCTTGGTTCTCTTCAGTCAATCGGGATAATGGCTGGTATGAACGGGATGATGATAGGAGATTATTTGACAACAAGCGGACGGAGTGCTTTAGAAGATATTAAAATGTTGCATGATATGGGATTTAATTATTAAAATATGGCAGAATATTACAGTATTAAGATGAGAGCATCTAGGTCTCCCCTTCATAGGAATTACGGTCAGGATAAGGAATACATTCTAGAACATATCTCAGGGGCAGAACGAATTATCCTGGAAGAAAAAATTGATGAAGTAAGTATGTTCCTGTTGCATCGTGCACGAAGCCATGAAAAGGGAATTCCGGATTTTATTAACCTGAAAATTCAGTTAATAGATAATGATGCCATTCAATATGTCCCATCTTTACCGGTATATATGATCCGGGCACCGGATCATTTTGCCGCACAGAAAGCATGCAGGATATTGCTACTGAAAGCTGGTATATCTGCCCATACTATAGAAAAAGCCTGTGAATTTCTGGAAAATGGCGATAAAAATGGAAGAGGTTTGTCTGGGGCCCTGGTTATGGATGCCTCCTCATCATCGGTTGTAAATCCGGAGGGAAAAGGAGTCAGGGCCACCACAATGGACTTTACAACTGCAGCTCATGATGAGATTGATACTATTTTGGCAAAGCATGATCTCTCCGGTTCCCGTCTGAAAGAAGCACTTGTCCTGGCTACAAAAGTTGCAATCGCCCCATTTGCCAGGGCAGAATTATGTTACTCAGACAACCCCGCTTATAATGTTGGTTATGTAGCAATTCCTGGAAAAGGTTATTTCAGGATTCCATATCTGAAAGCACCATCTGCATGTGGAGGAAGGGTTTTTTTCATCCAGGGAGATTTTTTTGTCTGGGATTACTACTCCGGGTATCTTAGAAATACTCCGGTTCTTATTGATCATATCTCACCCTTCTTCTTAAATCCTGATATTAACGAAATCATATCACGATATGAGCAGTTATTCTCGCCAGGCGATTTTCATGAATAAAAAAGATATTGAAACAATCGATAAACAGTATCTCTGGCATCCGTTCACACAGATGAAAGAATGGCAGGAAGAAAGTCAACTTGTAATAACCGGAGGAGAAGGGATTAAACTCTGCGATGAGTACGGTAATTGGTATTATGACGGCAATTCGTCCATGTGGGTAAACCTGCACGGGCATCGGAAAAAGGAACTGGATGAAGCGATTATCTCACAACTCGGATCTATCGCCCATTCGACCTTCCTTGGACTTACAAGTCCGCCAGGCATTTTATTAGCACAAGAACTCATTTCAATTGCCCCTAAAAGTCTTTCACGCGTCTTTTACAGTGATAGCGGATCTGAATCAGTAGAGATAGCTCTGAAAATTGCATTTCAGTACTGGCAACAGCGAAAAAATCCGATTCCAACTAAAAAGAAGTTTATTCATCTGGTAAATTCATATCATGGCGATACAATCGGTTCGGTATCTGTTGGAGGTATAGATCTTTATCAATCAATGTATCATCCGCTACTCTTTCCAACGCTAAGTATTCCTTTCCCGTACTGCTATCGATGTCCGTTGGGATGTGTAAGGAGTGAATGCGGGATGAAATGTCTTGATGTCCTGTTTGATATTCTTATGCACCAACATGACGATATCGCGGCATTTATAATCGAACCGATGATCATGGGTGCAGCAGGGATGATTACTTATCCGGAAGGTTATCTTACCCGGGTTAGAGAACTCTGTACAACCTACAATATCCTTTTAATAGTCGATGAGGTCGCTACCGGTTTTGGCAGGACCGGTAAGATGTTTGCATGTGAACACGAGGAAATTCTTCCTGATATTATGACCGTTGCTAAGGGATTAACCGGAGGATATCTTCCCCTTGCTGCAACTCTGACATCAGAGGAGATATTTAATGCATTTCTCGGCACTTATGACGAATCAAAGACTTTTTTTCATGGTCACAGTTATACCGGAAACCAACTAGCCTGTGCCGTCGCCCGTGCAAATATTTCATTATTTGAAAAAGAAGAGATCCTTAAATCACTCCCTGAAAAAGTCAGGATAATCGAATCCGGTTTGAAACGATTTATACATCTCTCCCATGCAGGTGATATCCGTCAGGCAGGAATGATGGTCGGAATAGAACTTGTAAAAAATAAAAATACCAAAGAACCATTCACACCTGAAGAACGGATCTCAAATAGAGTGATCCGGGAGGTACAAAATCGTGGTATGGTAACCCGTCCTCTTGGAGATGTCATAGTATTTCTTCCTCCACTCTCATCAACTCAGTCGGAATTGCAGATTATGCTTGATATCCTGTTTGATTCCATCAAAGCGGTCGCAAGTGATTGAATGATCCGTGATGCAATAATACGGCTTGAAGCTATTCAGAGATCCGGGCAATATCGTCGGCTCAGGAGAGTAGAACAGTGTTCAGGGACTGAACTATTTATTGAAGGAAGGAAATTTCTCAATTTTGCCAGTAACAATTATCTTGGCCTTGTAGATCATCCTGTTATCCGTAAGCAGGCAAAGGAGAGTATTGATGCCTGGGGTGTTGGAACAGGAGCATCACGACTTGTTACCGGAAATCTTTCCCTACATGAAGATCTTGAAGAAAAAATTGCGTGTTTTAAAAAGCAAGAGGCTTCAATCCTGTTTAATTGTGGATATATGGCCAATGTGGGAGGTATTACGACTCTTGCCGGCAAAGATGATATCATCTATTCAGATGCCCTAAACCATGCAAGTATAATCGACGGTGCTCGCCTTTCAAAGGCTAAGATATTCGTGTATAATCATTGCGATATCAGTGACCTTGAAGAAAAAATTCGATCGAATGGTAAAAAAAGCGGATTAATTGTATCTGACGGGGTCTTCAGCATGGATGGGGATATTACTCCGCTTCCGGAACTTACAGAGATTGCTGAGAAATATGAATGTACCCTCATGATTGATGACGCTCATGGTACCGGAGTCCTTGGGAAATCAGGCAGAGGGGTTTGTGAATATTTCAATCACTATGACGGGGTTGATCTGCACATGGGTACATTATCAAAGGCACTAGGAGCAGAAGGGGGATTTATTGCCGGATCCTGCATTCTAGCGGATTTACTTAAGAATATAGCCAGGTCATTCATCTTCTCAACTGCTATAGCCCCGTCGGGTGTTGCTGCAGCATCCGCTGCAATAGATATCTTAAAGGAGGAGAAATGGAGGATTAAACAATTAACCGAAAAATCTAGGTATCTCCGGGAAGGATTGAAAGATCTGGGGCTTTCAGTAAAGGATGGAATAACTCCCATTATTCCGGTTATTGTTGGCAGCAACATGGATACGGTATTATTTAGTTCTATTCTCGAAGAAGAAGGTATTTTTTCACCCGCTATAAGACCACCTACGGTTCAGGCAAATTCCGGTAGAATCAGGGTTACTACCATGGCAACACATACTCTGGAACAGTTGGATCAGGCAATTTCTGCATTTGAATCTGCCGGAAGAAAAACAGGACTTCTCTGATGAAAGGTTTTTTTATTACCGGGACTGATACCGGGGTAGGAAAGACATGTGTGACAGGTGCACTAGCCAAATTATTATCCAAAAACTTTCAGGTAGGGGTATTCAAGCCGGTTCAAACAGGTGTCCAGGATCTCTCCCGTAGCGATGCGTTCTATCTGTTCAAATCAAGTAAATATCAAGGATCATTTGATGATACTTACGCTTACTCATTTGCAGAACCGGTGGCCCCGTTTATGGCAGGTGAACATGCCAGGTCACCAATATCCATGGATATTATCAGAGAAAAGTATAACCTTGTCAGAAATAAATCCGAAGTTATTCTCGTAGAGGGAGCCGGAGGGCTAATGGTTCCTCTTGCAAAAGGAGTTCTCATAGCCGATCTTGCCATCGAATGTAATCTCCCGCTGCTAATAGTCGCCAGGCCGGATCTTGGCACTGTCAATCACACGTTGCTTACGGTTCATACCGCACGATCTCTTGGGATTTCAGTCTGTGGGATCATTATCAACGGATTTAATGCAAAAGCCATATGTCCGGATATTTCAGAAACTATCTCACTAATCCGGAAATATGGAGCGGTTGAAGTTTTGGGAGTCATCCCCTTATTTGATGTTCAGAATATGACGGCCATAATTCATCAGGTCTCCTTATGGATGGAAGAACATTCATTTCATTTATGAAATTATGAAATATTAGGTTAACATACCTGAATGACTGGTTTTTCAACCAAAGTATAATTTATATCTTTATTAACTTTCGATTCTTATATTCTGGTATGAATCAGACGATTTTCGGAATCATCGGTCTAACCCTTGGGATCATCGCTATTATTACAGGAGTAATCGCAATCTCCAATAGTTCATATCTCATCGCTGGAGCATATCTTCTCATATCTATAATAGCCGGATTACTTGTCACCAGGTTTTTCTGTTCATCATGTCCTATCAAAGATACCTGCGTACATATACTTCCTGGCCGTATCGCCGGGTTTTGGAAAGTAACACCCGGACCTTATACGACGGGAACACTTCTTCTGACTATCTTTCTTTTTGCAGTTATACTACTGCCACCCCAGTATGCTCTTGTCTCCTTCCCGGTCCTGTTCCTTATATTCTGGATTTGCATAGGTATTGCAGTTATCTGCAGTCACAGGTTTCTCTGTCCTGGTTGCGGGAACAGGTTCTGTCCTTTCAGGAGATAGATAATTGCCATTCTCTATGGGATATTAGATAGATAACCCGTTAATACATTTATCCGGAAGATATCAGAAAAGGTAAGATAACTTTTTATAACCAACACAAGAGAATCACAGACGGTGGGATACTAATGCCGAATATTGTGCTTTTAAAGGAATAAATTGAAATTTTAAATTCATTAGATTCAGGATTAAATCCCGGATTTTTCACATATAAGGATCATCCTCTTTGATTCTCCGTCAAAGGATTGTCCATCCCAGTTCCCATAGATCTTATCAGGGACAAGTCCTGCCTGCTTTAAGAGTGAAATGATTTCCGTTGGATTATAGAGACGGAGGAAAAATGGTGCATCCCTTCGCTTACCATCTCTGATGATAATACGTGAATTATAAAGCCGCCCGGAATAAGGATCAAATCTGTTTCTGTCAATCATAAGATCACTATTCTTTTCCTTTACAGAATATCGGGGAAAGTCTTTCAGAAAGGCATCGCGGTTGAGAATATCCAGGCAGAGAAATCCCCCTGTTATGAGGGATTTTGCTATATTCCTGATAACCTTTTCATTCTCTTTATCTGGGAAGTACCCGAAGGAACTGAATAAGTGTATAACGCATTCATACTCCCCTGGAGCTACATACTCCCTGGCATCACTGCAGAAATATTGCACGGTTACCCCGGATCTTATTGCATCTTCTTTAGCAATATCGAGAAAATCCTGGTTACTGTCAATACCCGTGACATTATGTCCAAAACCAGCAAGTTTGTTTGCATGCCTCCCATGTCCACAGGCAAGATCAAGTATTTTTTTAGGTCTGTCAAGATCTAGTTCCCTGATAATGAAATCCACCTCTTCCCGGGTATATTTATCATTTAGTGAATTTTCGTAAAAATATAGATAATCTTCAGCATTAAATACCGATTGGAAGTCGAAATCCGTCTCAACTATAGTGTCATTGGAAAATTCGTGTTTGGTCATGTTATCTTTTTAAAATTAATTCTATAAAATTTTCATATGTTTTCATTATTTTTTCTAATACTTTTACTGAATATTTAACTGTATTAATAAATAAATACTTATTATAGTATTACCTTTATATGCCGGTGAATTCTATGAATCAACAGCCTCCAACATCAATAAAACCTAAAATCAGTCCGGATACACCTGTTTGTGAAATTCTGAAACGGTATCCTGAAACCAGGAAAGTATTCAGGCATTATGGTATTGAGATCGATGAAAAATCCCCGGAATACGTGATACATCTTGGTGCTTTTCTGAAAGAACACAAAATCGATAAGAAGGGGTTTATATGGCAACTTGAAGAACAAATTCCGGATCCCATTAATATTATCCCGCCCGGACTTGCCGAAAGAGGATATAATCAACGAGGTATCAACTTTCTTGCATTACTGCCCTGTCCTGTTAAAGTCCCGTTTGATACGGCATTTGCCGGTCTTCTCTCCAGAACCTGGGATAATTCACCTCCATTTACATATCTACTGGAGTCTAATGCGAATAATCAGTTATCATATTATGAGTATGTACGCAAATTTACAGACATAAGCCAAATGCCGGACATTGTCATCTCACCAGGGCTTAACGGCTACTATTTCAGGGATTTTTTTGAAAAGTTCAGAGCTAAAAAACTCTTTATGGATCCGATGGAACCGGGAATATCTCCATATCTCCATCTGGATATGCAGGATCCTGATCACCAGTACTCAGTTCTTGGAGCAAACATCGAGGTTTTGATGATTGATCATACCAGGATGGGAGATCTGGAAATACCTGAGAAGTGGAGTGACCTGTTAAAACCTGAATATGAAAATGCTCTTACCATCCGTGGGCAGGAAGGATTTTTTTGCGAAACAGTACTCCTTTCAATATATGCAGAGTTTGGTATACAGGGGGTCAGGCAGCTTGCAAAAGCCGTCAGATCCGGTTCCCATCCGGCAGAGATGGTAAAAGCAGCAAAGTACAGGCGGCTTGAAGCCCCTCCTATCTCAATTCTCCCCTTGTTCTTTGCAAAACTTGCAGAAAAGTCTCCGGACGTCTCAATTATCTGGCCTGAAGAAGGTCCGATTGTAAGTCCGGTCACAATGATCATTAAAAAAGATCATCCAGCGAATCTGGATCCTCTAATCTCATTCCTGGCAGGAAAAGAGACCGGCTCAATCCTCTCGACAGCCTCTTTTCCAAGTATGACCGATGTTCCTCCCTGTGTTGATACATCCTCACAGTTTAACTGGATTGGATGGGACTATATTTTAAGTCATGACCTAGGAGCTGAGATCGATCTGATTTCGGAAGAATTTTCCCGCCTGTTTTATGGAAAAACTGCATGAAACTCATCACGGTCGCAGGGCCACCTTCATCAGGGAAAACTTCTGTTATCGTTCACCTGATAATGGAACTGAATAAAGAGGGGATTCGCGTCGGAGTTATTAAATTCGACTGCATTTCACCGGGAGACGAGGATATCTATCTTGCCGATAATATACCTATCCGTGTGGGACTGGCAGGAAATCTCTGTCCTGATCACTTTTTTGTATCTAATATTGAGGATTGTGTTGCCTGGGGGGTTAAAGAAGGTTTTGATCTCCTTATAACGGAAAGTGCAGGATTATGCAGCCGTTGTTCTCCTCATATCCGAGGGATTACTGCCATTTGTGTTATTGACATGTTAAGTGGCATAAATACTCCTAAGAAGATAGGTCCGATGTTAAAACTAGCCGATATTGTCGTAATAACCAAAGGTGATATTGTATCACAGGCTGAACGAGAAGTCTTCTCATTCAGGGTGGGCAGGGCCAACCCTTCGGCAATGATTGTGAAAGTGAACGGACTTACAGGACAGGGACTGCTCCCTCTCATCGGATCATGTATTGACTCTCCGGATACGGATACTGTAAACGAATATTCTCTCAGATTTGCAATGCCATCGGCATTATGCTCTTATTGCCTTGGAGAGACCCGTATAGGCAGGGACTTTCAGATGGGCAATGTGAAAAGGATGAATTTATGAGTTATGATGTTTTGGATCCGGAAAATTCAGGGGAGAATGAAATTCTAAATCATTCATTAAACTTTTTTTCCAATGTTCAAACCCTGACTATCACCGGAGGTAAAAATAAATCCGGCATTAAAGAACCATACTCTATCTCCTGCAATGCCGGAGAGATAATCTGCCTGGTAGGACCGACCGGTTCTGGAAAAAGCAGAATGCTCGGGGATATTGAGTGTCTGGCACAAGGAGATACACCGTCCGGAAGACACATCCTGATCAACGAAAAAGTTCCTTCACCTTCTCTCAGATCAGGAGCTTTAGGTCTGGTGGCCCAGTTATCACAGCAGATGAATTTTGTTGTGGATCTTAGTGTCAGGGAGTTTATCTCGCTTCATGCCGAATCAAGGTTAATCCAAAATCCCTGTGAGATCGTTGATCAGATACTTGCTAAAGCCAATGAATTATCGGGGGAAATGTTCTCACCTGATGTATCGCTTACACAACTCAGTGGAGGTCAGTCCCGGGCTTTGATGATCGCTGATACCGCCCTGCTCTGTCCATCCCCTGTGGTACTTATTGACGAGATAGAGAATGCAGGAGTTAACAGGAAAAAAGCTCTTGAATTACTGGTGCAGAAAGGAAAGATAACGTTTATTGCTACCCATGATCCTGTTCTGGCTCTTTTGGGATCAAGACGATTCTATTTCAGGGATGGAGGAATAGCCGGAATAATTGTTCCTGACAGAGAAGAACGGGAGGCAATGGAGTACATTCTTAAAATCGACGATCAGTGGACTGCCTGGAGAGAATGTATCAGGATGGGAGAATTAATCCGGATAACAAAAAGAAAAGATAATTTATAACCTGCTAATTAAAAATTATCCTGATAGTTCATCTTTATGAGCCAAAACATAATCCATGAATGTTGCTGCTTCGGATGGATTAGATGAACTTTTCAGGGTTACAATATAATTATCCATACCGTACTCAGGAATTGGAATTACCCTGACTTCACCCTTATCTTTTTGGGCCATATAATCAGATTTCCACATAACAGTTGCATCTGCAGAAGAATTTGCTACTGCTTCATATATTGCGTCTATTCCCGATTGGTTTAAAATTACCGGAGTCGACCGGAGTGATTCATATACTGAATTTGCAAGACATCCTCCCGGCATATGATAATTAACCAGATCTACCGCTGCGAATCTGGTTCCATTCAAATCAGAGAGAGAATTTATATTACTATTTCGTGATACGATAAGGTCCGCTTCTGAACTTGAGACCTTCTCACTTTTATCAACTAATCCTTTTTCTTCCAGAGTATCCAGACCTTTAAGGTCAAATAGCGGATATTCTTTCTCAATGACAACAAGATCTGCAGATGTGTTATTTGATATTATTTCATCAATTATCTTTTTTCTACCTTTCACACTTACAATGTTGATAATTGTATTATGGTCTTTTCCATACTCTTTTGCAAGGTTATTAAGTCCTTTGTTAAGTGATTGATCAAATGGAGTCAGAATTGTCAGAGTTGCCGGTGAGCTGCCTGGCAATGAAAAAGAATCTGCATAAGCGGCAGAACTCATACTGATTAAAAGGATTAATCCGACAATAATGAGTCTTCTTAACAATGTAATATCCCCCTGACTGACATGCAATTGAATCGGAAATATAGAGTACAAAAGATCATTGAAACTGCTATTCCTGCTATCATCATGATGAGAAGACCCGGATCCCCATGAGAAACCGGATAAATTGTAGTGACGCTCATCCCGCCACAAGCATTACCTACGCACATGATTACCTATAGATAATTATCAATTACATTGAATAAACCTTCCTTACAATTATCTTAAGTTAACCAATTATGAGAGTACATAAAATAGACATTATCCAAGATGGGTGATGATCTATTCATTTGGTTTTTTCTAATCTACCTGAATTTATAACGAGGAGAGATTCGATAAATCGGGATAATTAACTTATATTCAACCTTCGAAACCGAGGTATCCGGAGAATAATTAAGACAATTGTAAACGATTGCTACTTTAAAGCAATTCTAACTTTCAGAGTTTGAAACATACAGGCGATAGTGTTTTCTTATTGCATTCAGAACCTTTTCTGATTGAGTCCAGCGAATGTCCAGATGGTTCACGATCTCATCTATCCGCCTGACCTGTATAATAATCTGGTCAATTATCTGTGGGTCACCAAACATGTCTGCATAGGTCATGATAATTGATAGAGGATTTCTGATTTCATCATTAAGAATGGCAAGTTGGGCAAGGTTTTTTTGAATCTGTACGAGTGCAGCGTATTTCTCTTTCTCAAGTTGTAACTCCCAGGTAATATCTCTGCCCTGGGCTATAGTGGCTACGGGGGTAATCCCGTCGGATGTGTAAAGAGTTGCCGAGTTCCAGATAACATTCCTGACAGAACCGTTTCTATGCTGGATGTCAATTCTTACGGTCTCCCACCTGTCCCCGTCGTGTGTTGTCTGAAGGAGTTGCATTGATTGTTCCACCTGGTCAGGAGGAAAAAGAATCTTAAAAGAATGTCCAATTGTCTCTTTTGCTGATCTTCCAATCAGATCTTCACCTGCATGATTTAGCCGGGTGATGCGGAATGCCTCATCCCATATAATTATCGGAACATTCGCAATTGAGATCAGGTTTTCAAGATAGGCGTTTGTTTCCCTGAGTGCATCTTCATTCTTTTTAAGGTCTGTAATATCCTGGATAACGCCTTCTATTTTGACCTGCCTTCCGTTTTTATTCCTTTTAATTCTGGCAATCGAACGAATTATTTTTTTTGACGAACCATCAACAGGATTAATGATAAACTCCAGATTATATTCCCTGTCAAGTGAGATCAGATCAACAAGAGCCTTATGGACCCGATCGCGTTCAGGTATACAGGCTTCTATTTTTTTAATATCAATATACCCTGCAACAGGGGGAAATCCATAGATATGAAATCCTTCAGCTGATCCCCATATCTGGTCTGTTTCAGGATTGTATTCCCAACTGCCCACCTGACCTATCTCCTGAGCCATAACGAGACGTTCTTCACTTGTTCGCAGCATCTTTTCACTTTGAGAAAGATCACTAAGATTCTGTTTTAACTCCTCTTCACTGACAGCAATTTTTTCATAAGATTCAAGCAATTCAAAATGTTTTTTTCCTAATTTTTCTTCTATTAATTTCCGGTCAGAGATATCGGTATGGGTCCCGACCATACGGATCGGTTTTCCTTTATCATCCCATTCTACAATTTTTCCTCTGGTAAGAACCCATTTGTAATTCCCTTGTTTTGTTAGCATCCGGACTTCAATAGAGAATCCTTCATTCTTTTGTGCAATATGTTCGTTGATTTTCTTTACTGCCAGTGAAAGATCATCAGGGTGCAACAATGATTCCCATGTAGTATAAAGAGCCGGAAGCTCATCGGGGAAGTACCCAAGCATGGAATACCAGCGGGGACTGAATATGGTTATACCAGTGGGGATGTTCAAGTCCCAGATACCGTCATTTGTTGCATTTAAAGTAATTCTGAGGCGTTCTTCACTCTCTCGCAGGGCAACCTCCACCTTTTTCCGATCGGTTATATCAAGAACAAGTGTAGCAAACTGACCTTGTATTGGAGAATATGCAGTTACCTCGTAGTACCTGTTCAGTTCGCAGCTGAAGTTCTCAAAATGAACACTTTTTCCGGTAAGTGCAACCTGACCGTAAGTTTCTATCCAATATGATTCGGTTCTGGGTAATACCTCCAATACCTTTTTTCCAATGATATCATTAATTTTAAGGCCTGTCAATCGTTCAAATGCAGGATTGATTTCAAGAAAACGATAATCAACAGGAATTCCGGATGAATCACAGATTATCTCATGCAACGCATATCCGGCCACATTTTCCAGAAATAATTTACGAAATCTTTCTTCGCTCTTCTGAAGTTTTTGTTCGGCCAGATACCGGTCAGTTACGTCTATACCGAGAGCGATAAATTCCGGTTGCTCTCCATGCTCGTCGGATATACTCTTTGTATTCCAGGAGATAATTTTATTCTCACCCCCCTTTGTATGAATAGTGGTCTCAAAATTTTCCAGATAGTTCTTTTCATTAATAATATTGGTTATTGTTTCATTGATCCGGTTGCGATATTTCTTTTCCGGATAAAGCATTTTCCAGATATCATTTTTTCCAATGACTTCATCTGCAGAATATCCACTGATCTCCTCCGCTGTTAAATTCCATAATAATATTCTTCCCTTCTGGTCCAGTACCATGAACCACAACCTGGCATTCGTAATAATATTCTCCTGGTATTTATTCGCCCGACGGAGTTTATCGTCAGACCTTTTCCATGCTTCAGCCAGGAATGTTATAACGCCCGCAATGCAGAAAAAGAGAATTACCCGGATGCATGCCTGAATTAAAGTTGGATTGTCATGAGTATATATAATAATTAATATTAAGTAGATGAATGCGAGGAGACATGAAAAGAGGAAACCCCTTCTATAATAAAAAACACATGCAAAAATTATTGGAATATAAAATAGATTTTGAAAAACGATAGTATATCCTGTCTCCAGACAGTATAAGCTGGTTATTATACATCCGGTTGTGGACAATATTAGAAAAATGAGAGGAATATTATCCTTAAATCTAAAATTATCGAAGTTCATGTTTAATTATATCAATATGTTTATCCATCAGAATAATGGATAATGGTTCTTTAGGTTCTGCTTAAGGTTCTGGTTTCAGATGACATCAGATGTGTCAATGGCGAATATTACCTGTATCCATGGATCGGTAATAATATGCCTGTGACTGGAAAGGCAGCACCCGATCGAGAAAATCATCTGTCAATAAAGATATGTAACCATCTTCCTGTATTTATACTCTGAGATGGATCTTCTCCTGTCTTCACGTGTAAACAAAATATAATCATTATGGTTTTTAAAAGAAACACATAACTTCTAAATTAGATATGGAAATTGAATTAATTGGATTATCCTCAAAATATCATATAGAATGATCTTCATTTTCCTCTATCAGAACCAGGTTACTGCAAGAGGCTTCCTTTCAGGAAGATTCAATGGCTTAAACCTTGGATAACCAAACATCATGGCATAAAGGGGAATCCGTCCTTTAGGAAGGTGCAAAAATTCCTTAAGCGGTTTATACGAAAAGGAGGCCATTGCAACGAAACCAGCCCAACACGTTCCGACATTAAAGAGAGGGGCCGAGATATCAACATGGGTAAATGCGATAATTCCGTCAACCTGGGCAATGGGATTATCTTCCGGGACATGAGCGAAGAGAAGATGCGGAGCACCCCGACATATGACATCTATACCGGCTTCCCAGGCAGAAATAAGGGATGGTATATAAGCACTCATAGGATGCGGAGTTCCGATAAGGGTCTGCATCCATTCAATTGTAAGAATTGCAACCTTTTTCACATCTTCCCGGTCATGCATCACAATCCATTCTACCGGTTGCCCGTTTCCTCCTGAAGCAGCATACCGTGCAATATCCAGGATTGAGATGATAGTATCCCTGGATACAGGATCAGGGAGGTAATTACGGATTGAACGCCGGCTTTTCAGATATATTCCAAGAAGGTCAGGAGTTATATCCTTACCATTCCAGCCTTTAATCACTTTACGGTCTGGGCTTCCTATTGTAATGGCACCAGATGGACAGAAAACTTCACACTGGCCGCATGAGATACAGGCAGGTATTTTTTCTTCAGGAATTTCAGGAGTACTGCCCTTATCTGCAGGAGTGATGATCCCCATCGGGCATATATTAGTACAGATCCCACACCGGTTACATAAATCAGCATCTAAGTTCAGGGTCATGATTCTCTGTTCTAGAGATTTAACTTATACAATAATATAAGGTGGTATTCTATGATTACTGAAAACTAATTTCTTGAATAATATTGTTATTTTGCTCTGTCAAACCCTGACATTTTATAGTGTATTCATAGAAATATTAATTGGCAATATATTGCTGAAAATACAGAAAATTCTAATTTTTCTGAAAATTATAAATATCCTGAATGCATACCATATTCATAACATAAATGACACAAGTGAATGCAGAGAAAAAAATGCCAGATGAGATATGTGGTTGTGAGAAAAAATCACGCTGCAAAGTCGAATCGATATTGACAATAGATGATCGGGGGCAGATGGTACTCCCGAAAGATCTTCGTGAACGGGCAGATATTAAACCGGGCGATAAACTTGCATTGATAAGTTGGGAGAAAGACAGTGGCATATGCTGTTTTACTCTTATGAAGGTGGAGGGTTTGAGTGGAATGATTAACCATGTTTTGTCACCCATGATGAATTTTCACGAGGGATAGAGGGATCATGGTTTCACCAGAAAAATCATGCTGTTCCTGTTCATGCCAGAATGTTTCTTCTTCAGGCATTTGTGCAATTACATCAATTAACAGCACTATTTCCCTTAAAAACCGGATTGACCATTTTCAAGCCAGGTGGGGATACAAACGATCGAATCATCGGGTGATACCAGGGCTTTACAAGCTTGGCAATCCGAATGCAGAATCTCCTGTTTTTGCTTGTGCAAATTACACATTAAGTTTTGATGTTCTTCGATCCGCACTGAATTGTCTGGATGGATATATTCTGGTCCTGGATACAAAGGGGATAAATGTCTGGTGTGCAGCTGGGAAAGGGACTTTTGGAACAGATGAATTAGTCCGCTGCATAGAATCAACCGGGCTGTCTGATGTCGTTTCGCACCGTAAGATTATTGTCCCGCAACTTGGAGCACCAGGAGTCTCTGCCATTGAGGTACAGCGTCGTTCCGGCTTTAATGTAAACTTCGGACCGGTCAGGGCAAAAGATCTTCCACTATTTCTGAAGACCGGAACCAAAACCCCTGAAATGAGAAGGGTTGATTTTCCTTTATACGACAGGTTGGTCCTGACACCCGTGGAACTGATTCAGGTTATTGTTCCAACAATAATTATCACAATAATTCTCTGGTTCATAGTTGGTAATATGGCAGCTCTTGCAGCGATTGTGACGGTTCTTACTGGAACCATTCTTTTCCCGATTCTTCTTCCACTTATTCCGACAAAAGACTTTTCAATGAAAGGTCTTATCCTCGGGTTTATCCTGGCTATTCCATTTGCTGTCGGGTATGCTTTATCACAAGGTCTCCCCTTGTGGGCACAGGTAACCGGTGCACTTGTTCCACTCCTGGTTATACCACCCGTTGTGGCATATCTTGCGTTAAACTTTACCGGATCAACTACCTTTACCTCCAGAACGGGAGTTAAAAAGGAGATCTTCAGGTATATACCGGTAAT
>Ga0209340_1001123_pt1 | contig 21319 bp, 23 predicted proteins | sample EPASupsiteSAE323_FD_187266 | JGI IMG/M metagenome (GOLD analysis project Ga0209340, IMG submission 187266) | Bioremediated contaminated groundwater from EPA Superfund site, New Mexico - Sample SAE3-23 (SPAdes) (version 2) | ecosystem: Environmental > Aquatic > Deep subsurface > Groundwater >... | reverse complement strand
ACTGTAAGAAAACTGAAATCCAGGCTGAAAGCCTGGAATACAACCTACAACAATACCGAACATTGTGGGTTAAACGGACTCACCCCCAACGAAGCGTTGCGGGTGCAAAATGTGTGTACCTAAAACATATAATAATCGCGACCACAAGAAGCCGCCGGGAAAAAATTATGCGCAATATTACGAGCCTCTTTTACACAAGGACATGTTGATAAATACCGCGACCACAATAACCGCGCCGCTGACCAGAAATAGCCATTGGTAGCCAAGCCATTGAATGAGATAGCCGCCGGCAAACGAGCCTAGGGCGATCGACAGCGGCGAGAAAATGGTGTCGAGCGCGCCCGCATCGGAGGGCCGGCCTTTCAATTCTTTGGCCAGCAGCGCCGACCGGCCAGTGCCGGTCAAAAAACCGCCGACGCCGCGCGCAAACTCAACAAGAAAAACGCTGGCGTAATTCAGCAACGGCATCAAAAAACCGAATGCCATCGTGGCCAGCCCGGCCACTAAGCCACCGCGCTTGATCGCGGTTTTGGGATCGCCCGTTTGCCAGCGCTTCAAAATAAAGAAATAGAATATCGAGAATACCGCGGCCGAAATCGCGGTGAACTGCAAAACCTGGGTTTGGTTTAGGCCAATGTTATCTTTTAAGAACAAAACGAAAAACGGATGCACCAAACTTTCGACCAGCGCCACAATAAATGATAGTAAAATAAATATCCCGATTTTTTTTGAAAACACGATCTTTATCGAATTATTCCATCCGGAAATAAAATTATTAAATAGCGAATCGCTTTTAGAGAAGCGCCAGGGCGCGCCGAACATCCCCGCGGCCAGCAGCGCGGCATAAACGCAAATGGCCGCGCTGATCAAAAATGCCGTGGCAAAACCAAATTTCCAAATAATCACCGCGCCGGCCGCGGGCGCCGCCACTCCGGCCCAGTACGGCGCATTATAAAACCATGAAAAGCCGCGCTCGGCATTCGCGCCGGGGTTGGCCATCAAAAGCGCGCGCGACGCGGTAAAGAAAAACGCGGCCGACAGTCCCAAGGCGATCTGCCATAAATAAACAATGCCGGCACCGTCGAAGAAAAACATCCCCAAGGCATAGGCGGCATACCCCAAACATCCGGCGGCGGCCATGAATGCCGGGTGGATCAGGCGCGTTAAAAAACCGGCCAGGGGCGCGCCCAAAGCGATGGGCAAATAAATAAAAAGGTAAGCTTGGCCGATCTGCGTTAAAGTAAATCCCTGCGCGGCCAAAAACAGCGGATAATATAAAGAAAAGGTCCGGTACCCGAACATGAGCGCAAAATGGACCAGAGTAACATCCCGGACAACATCGTTTTTTTGTTTGGCTTGCGACATACCTATTTATTGTAACATAACACCAAAGCCATCCATGTTTTAATTTATGTTTTATAAAAAACGCGGGCAATTTTAAAAGGCATGTTCTTGTTCCACTTTTTTATGAAAAAAGTGAATTAAGAAAATGCCTTATCTTTTTGCCTTGCATTCGCAACCTCCTTTTTGCGAATTATCGCAATGATCACAACCGCAACCGCTGCCAGGTTCTTTTTGGTGATGGCCGCGACCACAAGCGTGATGCGGCGGTTTTACCTGGCTAGCCTCCGTTTCGGATGGCATCGCCGCTTCGCTTTTCGGATGGGCAGATTGGCACCCGCCCAAAACGACACCGATCACCCGACCCAATGGATCTTGAGTAATTATCGCAATGCTTCCTGCCCTGCAATGGCCGCATGGCGATGAGTCATCGGTCTTTTCGTCTTTAGTTATTCAATCCCCTCCTGGTCCATCAGACCCCATTTGCGAAGCATATTATTTATACCTTCGATATGGGTAGTCGCATTCCATCCATCTACTTGCGAGGCAATGTACTGCCTTTTTGCCTCGACGGCGGTTTCTTTGGCTGCAATGGGACTAATAACTTCCTTGATACAAATTGCCATAGCGCGCAGGCCGTGGCCAAGATGCCTTAGGAAAGTTGGGTCAGCCTCCTCTGCATATCCCTTTTTAGCAAGAAGTACCGCGGTTGACGCGGCCGCCAAAGCTTCGGAATATCTCTTGAAACCGATGAGCAGATTGGCTTGTGTGTTCCACTGTTCACCATCTCCGGAATATCTATCAAGGGCTTCAGTATTTATCTTTAGCGCCCCTTCTTTATCCCCTCTGTCTCTGCGTGCTAGCGGTTCCAGCTTATACGCTGATCTAATCTCATCATCCAATTCACTATGCGCACGAATATTTTCAGTGATTTGGATAATTAAACCGTATTCTTTTGTCTTTTCCAGATGGTGCGACCAAGCAGCTTCCAGTTGGGTCGCGAAGGGCAACCCAGCTAGAGAGCCAATTGTTGGAAACATGCCAGCAATTATTTTATGGTCACCATCAACATACAAAGTATGCACCTGATTAGGGCCAGCATTTAGCAAAGTATCCACCCCTTTTAAATGATGCGCGATTTTGCGCAAACTTTATTTATAATAAAATAATTTGTGATTATTGTCAAATAAATCACGCGGGGAAATTGAAAAAAGTGGGCAATACATATAAGATAAAAATATACGCATATGTCACGAAGATTCCGCACTTTACTTTTTATTTTTTTTGTTTTGGTTTTTGTGATCGGCGCGCCTTGCCTGGTGCTCTATGCCCAAGGCTACCGCCTGAACCTACCGTACGAATCCGGAAAAAAACTGATCGTCATGACCGGAGGTTTTTTTGTTAAAACCAGCCCCAAGCAAGCATCGGTTTACGTGAATGGAAAATATTACGACCAGACGGATTTCATCTTCGGCGGCAAATTGGTGGAAAACCTGCTCCCCCGCCAGTATCAGGTCGAAGTCAAAAAACCGGGATACCAAACTTGGGAAAAGAAACTTGAGGTAAGGGAAAAAGAGGTAACCGAAGCCAGCTATATAACCTTATTCCCGAACAAAATCGGCTTTTCTCCGGTAGAAAAAGAGATCGGCAGCGTGATAATTTCCCCTGACCGCCAAAAGGTGGCCATAAAACAGAACACCGATATCGGCTGGAACCTGAAACTTTACGACCTGTCACAAAATGTAACCAGCAAGCTAGCCGACCAGAATAATTTTGCGGGAAAGAACACTGTCTTCAACAATTGGGAGTGGACCGACGCCAAAACGCTAGGGATGTCGGTAAGCGATACCAACGCCACCACCAGTTATTCGATCGCAGTTGATAAAAGTCCGGCGCGATTAACGAAAAACACAACCGCCAGTTCCACTTCCACCGAAGCCTTGGCAACCAATAAAGGCGATGGGGCGGCTTACTATTTAAAACGGGACGGATATATTTACAAAAAAGGTCTCACCGGAAATTTGGAGAAAGCCAGCGAAGCTAAAATCGATGTGGCCGCCGGAACCAATTATCGTTTGTGGGTATTCGGTGATTATATTTTTGTGGCCGCCGGAGATGAACTGCGGCTGGCCAAATCCGGGTCACCCGCATTCAACAAAATTTTTGACGGTTTAAAAGGCGATCTAAAAATATCTCCCGATGGCCGGAAAATATTTTACGCATCGGATTCGGAAATTTGGCTTTTCTATTTGAAGGATAAAACTACCCAGCCGATCGCCGCGGCCGGAGACAAAGTATTTTTAGTGCGGTTTTCGGAAAAGATCAGCGGGTGCGAATGGATCAACCCGGATTATTTAATATTTATTTCGGGGAACGCGGTCAAAACCGCCGAAACCGACAATCGGGACAAGGTTAATATTGCCACATTGGCAAACTTGGGCGATTTTGATCCCGGCAAGCAAAGTGACACGGCACCCGAACTTATCTGGAACGACAGCCAAAAAACGGCCTATCTTTTCATTGGCGGGACGTTGTACCGCTCGCAACCGATCCAGTAATAATTTGAGATCGCAAAAACGGATTCTAAAATTAAAAGCAAAACCGCCCCGGAAAGGGGCGGTTTGATTTTTAAATTATTGTCCCGCAGTTTAGCAAAGCCGCTAAATTTATTAGCGTTTTGCCCATTGAGGTGCGCGGCGGGCTTTCTTCAGGCCGGGCTTCTTTCTTTCCTTCATGCGAGGATCGCGGGTAAGATAGCCGGATTTTTTAAGCCTCTTTTTAAAATCAGCATTAAACAACACCAAAGCGCGGGTAATCCCATGGCGAAGCGCCTCGGCTTGGGATACCACTCCCCCGCCCTTAACTACCGCGGTAATACGGAAGCGGTCGGTGCAATTCATTTTTACCAAAGGAGCCTCGATGATGTTCTTGAATTCGATCCCTTTGAAATATTTATCGAACGGCTGGTCGTTAACCGAGAAATTCTTGTCGCCGCGGGTATATAGCCGCACGCGCGCCGTCGCGGTCTTGCGGCGGCCAACGGCCTCGTAATAGCGGTCGGATTTCTTTTTGCCGGCATCGGTGCCATCGGCATCGTTTTCTAAATCGGCAACCACAACTACCGGTTGTGCGGCGGTTTGGGCCACAACCTTGGCGTCTTCTTCGGCTTTAGCCGCGACGCGGACAACGCGCTTGGGAGCGGCCTTAGCCGGCGATTCCTGTGATTTATTATTCATTGTGTCCTTGGATTTTACCATATGAGTTTACAATTACAATTTCACGGTCAAGCGCTTTATCATGCGGTCGCGCAATTTGTTGTCGGGAAGCATGCGATACACCGCGCGACGCAGCACTAAATCCGGCTTGGTTTGCATCAATTCACCCATAACCGTTTCTTTCAAGCCACCCATATGGCCGGTATAATGATAATCGGTTTCCTGTTCAAGTTTTTTTCCGGTAACCAGTACTTTGCCAAAATTTTTCACCACCACAAAATCACCCTCATCGACATGTTTAACGAACCCAGGCTTGTTTTTGCCCCGCAAAAGTACCGCTATTTGAGCCGCCAGCTTCCCAAGGGCGATTCCGCTAGCATCAATTGTGTGTGTTTCTCTTTTCATGGTGGTTATTCTTTAGAACCTTCTTTTTTGGCCTTAACGCTTTTCTTTTCGGTTTTGGCAGCTTTCTTTTTGGTTTCAGCCTTTGCTGCCGGCACGACCGCGGCCGGACGGTCGAGCAATTCCACGATCGCCATCGGCGCGCCGTCCTTGGCGCGAGGACCGATCTTAGCGATCCGGGTATAGCCGCCGTTGCGATCCTTGAACCGAGGCGCGATCGACGCGACCAGTTTTTTGCAAGCCGCTTCGGGTAATACTGCCGTCAAGGCCTTGCGTGAAGCCAAATCACTCTTCTTAGCCTTGGTGATCAATTTTTCAACAAAGGTTGCCGCCTGCCGGGCTCTTACTTTGGTAGTCTGCATTTTTTCCTGCATGATCAGGTTCACCGCCAACGCACGCATGAACGCTTTTCTTTGATCGGTTTTCCGGCTGAATTTTTTGCCTTTTATTCTCTTGTACATGATATTATTTCAAAAACTCAAATTACGCCTCGAACGCGTTTTTAAACATTTCAAAATGGCTTACAAGTATCTCACTGGCTTGGGCAAACGCCGCTTCGGGAGTGATGGTGCTGTCGGTTTCGATCTCAAAGGTTACTTTATCGAAATCAGTGCGGTCGCCCACGCGCATATTCTGGGCCTTAAAGCCAACTTTTTTTACCGGGGTAAACATCGCGTCCATCGGAATGACGCCGATCTCCAATTTGCTTTTCGTGGAACGCGTGTCTTTTGAAAGATAGCCGGTGCCTTTTTCCACCTTTATTTCAATTTCCAGTTTCGCGCCCTTGGAGGTCAAGCTGGCGAGGTGCGTTTCGGGGTTGGCAAGTTCCAACTGGCTGGGAATCTCCAAATCATTGCCGGTAACCTCCTTTTCTCCTTTTGCCTTCAAAACGCATACTTGCGGCTCGTCTCCGGTTAGCTTAAACCTTAATTGGCGGACATTGATCATTAAAGTGATCACATCTTCCATAACGCCGGGAATCGTTGAAAATTCGTGCGGCACCCCTTTAATATTGATCTGGGTAACGGCGGCGCCTTCCAAAGATGAGAGCATTACGCGGCGCAAAGCATTACCAATCGTAACCCCATAGCCAGGATAAAGGGCTTCAATTTCGATCATTGCGGTATTTCCTTTTTTTTCGATCACTTTTGGTGTTAATGGAAGCGGGATCATAGCGTTTTTATCGTGAATCCTCGAGCTCTCCCCGTATTCCGCCAGAGGCGGACCGGAGGCGCCCAGGAAACCAACGATGATTAAATATTAGCGAGCGTAAAATTCAAATACGGAACCAATCTCGGCAGGAGGATTAAGCTCTTCCATAGTAATATCCCCGGTCCTCTTGCCTTCCATCTTGTCGGCATCAAGTGCTAACCAAGAAGGCGTTTTGTAGCCCTTAAGGCTGGGTTGCAACTGCGTGAAATATGCGTTTTTCGCCTTTCGCGGCGCCACCGAAATAACATCGCCTTTAGATACCTGGTAAGACGGCAGATTAACCGGTTTTCCATTAACCAAAAAGTTTTTGTGGCTCACCAGCTGGCGCGCGGTCAAGCGCGACGCGGCGAATCCCAAGCGGTACACAACATTATCCATGCGGTTTTCCAGCACCCCCATCAGCGCCAACGGAAGATCGTCGGAGCTTTTCTTCTTAGAAAGAATGGCCTTTACGTAGTTCTTGAACTGCTCTTCGCGCAGGTTATACCAGGCTTTCATGCGCTGCTTTTCGCGCAATTCCCGGCCGAATTCAGACAGGGACCTAGCCCGGCGTTTTCCTTTTTTGCCGGGCGCAGTCGGCCGCCGCACCATGGCGCACTTCTGGCCATAGCAGCGATTACCTTTGAGGAGCAATTTAGCTCCCGCCCTCCGGCAGATTTTGCATTTTATATTCGTTTCCATTGAAATTTAATATGCGTTAGCAAATTGAAGTTACAAAATTTGATCTTTACACGCGGCGCACTTTGCGCGGCCGGCAACCATTATGCGGAACCGGGGTTACGTCTCTTATTGAAGCAATATCCACGCCCCGCGCCGCTAATGAGCGGACCGCCGAGTCGCGGCCCGAGCCGATCCCCTTCACCAAAACCTGCACCTTATCGATGGCAAGCTTTTTGACAACCTCGGCAACCGCTTCGGCCACCTTCGAAGCGGCAAACGGCGTTCCCTTCTTGGTTCCCTTGAAACCAATGCTTCCGGCCGACTTCCAGCACAATACATTGCCGCCCTCATCAGAAAGCGAGATGATCGTGTTGTTGTACGAGGATGAAATATATACCTTGCCCTGGCGCGAGCGGACCGGCGTTTTAACCGTGAATTCTTTTTTTACTTTGGCTTCGACGGCATCGCGCTCTTTGAGCAATTCTTCCTTATTTTGTGTGGCTACATGCTTCTTACCCATCTTTTTTTAATAAAGTCTTTAATTGATTATTGCTGACTAAATTTGATTTATTCAAATCCGAATTTCGAATACCCGGATTTTCAAAAATTATGTCGGGCTGGCAGCCGGCTTGCGGCCGGATCCAACGGTCTTGCGAATATTCCCGCGAACCGTGCGGGTGTTGGTGCGAGTACGCTGCCCTCTTACCGGCAGGTTGCGGGAATGGCGCATCCCCCTCCACGCAACAATATCTTTCAAGCGCTTAACGTTCATCATTATGTCGCGCTTCAAATCACCCTCTACGCGGTAATGCTTTTTAACAATCTCTTCGATCAGCTTCATTTGCTCCGGGGTAAGGTCTTTTGCCTTAATTGCGGGATCGATCTTGGCTTCCGCAAGAACAACCTTTGCCGAAGATCTTCCGATCCCGTAAATATATCCCAGGGCGATCCCTATCTGTTTTTTATCGGGAATATTGACACCGATTATGCGTGGCATAATTATTTATAATTATTAGATACGAAAGCGCAAAACAAAAACCTAAACTCAAAGGTTTCTAATGTCTTTGAATTCACGCTTTTTGGTATATACTCGAACGACATTGCCTTAACCTTGGCGCTGTTTGTGTTTCGGGTTCTTTTTGCAAATAACGTAAACCTTATTGTCCCTTTTGACAATTTGGCAGCCCTTACAAATTTTTTTAACTGATGCTCTGACTTTCATGCGCTGGTGTGCGACTTTAGCGTTTGCATCCAAAATCCATTTCAGATCAAACCCCTCCGGGGCTTGCCCCATCTTCTTCGTTAAAGCCAAAATTTGCTCGTTGCCGTATATCCAATGCGGCTCCCACTCAAATTTTGACTTTGCCTCGAATCCAGGGCAATCGCAAAAGTCGCGATTTATTTTTTAAAAAATTACTTTCCGCGGTAAACGATCCGGCCACGAGCTTCATCATAGGGACTCATCTCCACGGTAACAGTATCACCGTTAAGGATCTTTATGCGGAACATCCTTAACTTTCCTGCCAAGTGACAAAGCACTTCCCGTCCATCAGAAAGTTTTACTCGGAATCTCGCATCCGGTAATGATTCATACACTTGCCCTTGAAATCTCTGTGTTCTTTGGTTTGACATTGCAACAATTTAAAATGTTATCAGATAATGAGATAAAAGTCAACCCTAAAGTAAGTGTATCGCGCGCGAAGACTCAAAGTTACAAATAAGTATTGGCCAAGGCCCCCTTCCTTTAATAAGAGCAGCTTAGCAGAATCAATAGTTCCGTCAATTTTGGCCGGTGCTGGTGGCGCTTTCGCCGGATTCGGGCGGCAGGTTCACTTCTTGGGTAGTTGTCGCCGGCGCCCGCGGCTCATCATAGTTTTTGTTGTACGTGGCCGATGCGCCAGTGTTTTGCAACAATTCCTTTAGCTGGTCTTTAGTAAGGCAAACTTCTTCCCCGTCGGTTCCGACCACGCAGATCTGCTTGGTTTCTATCTTATTGATATCGGCGTCGTTGCCGGCAATTTGGTTAAAGTTGATCTTTTCGGCCACTACCTCCTTTAAACTGGCAACGCCATCCTGCAAGGCCAGACCGAGTGATCTAAGTCCGTTCGCCAGCCAACCGGCAATTCCTTCTCCCGTGCCCAAATCTTGCGTCGATGAGGCATCACTGACAGCCCCCTCGGGACTTAAAATAAGCTTGAGGTCATCGATCTCTTTTTGCTGATATTTTATGGCTTCGACCATCACGGGGGTAAAAGCACCATAGGCGACGCTCTTTAAACCTTTTTCATCGGTAGATACAAATTCTGGAAAAATCTTTTCCACTTCTTGGGCAATAAAGCCGTAGCGCAATGTATTGTCGTTTTGGGTTTTCCAGCGGAAATTAACCCCCCTCATGGAAGTTATTTTTTCTAAGGTATCTAAGGGAGATAGAGGAACAATATCTTTTTTCATATTGATATCAGAAGTGCAAGTCCAAGTCGTTGTGGTCGGGTCAATCTCGCAGTAACCGTTGGCATCTTCAAAGCGCACCGGCGCACCATCGGTAGAACGATAAACATGGAGTTTTTGAGCCGGATTAGAGATACCAATACCGATATTACCGGTTGATGTTGTGGTTGCTGTTCCGTTAATTCCGATACCATAAATTAAATTGCCAATTGAAAGCTGGTTACTACCTGAAGAAATTGGCGCGTCGATATCATAGCCAAGCAAAATATTGTTAGTGCCACTAGTAAGATGATCACCGGCGGAACGGCCGATAATAATATTATTTGAACCCGTAGTCAGCGCAATTCCCGCCTGGTAGCCAAACAGCGAATTGCCAGCGAAAGAAGTGCCCGCAGCACCATAACCTGCCTGATAGCCAACCGCAACATTGTAATGGCCGGTTTGGGTTGAATTGAGCGCTTGCATTCCCACCGCAACATTATATTGGCCAGAAGTGTTGCCAATTAAAGCTTGAGAGCCAAATCCGGAATTATATGCCCCCGTGGTGTTAGAAGCTAATGTCTTAACTCCAAAAGACGAATTATAATAACCGGTGGTATTGTCATCCATCGCCATATATCCAAAAGCGCTATTTTCATAACCAGTTTGGTTCGAATCCATAGCTTCCGCGCCAAACGCGCTATTGGCGCGCCCAGTATTAGTCCCCAACGCATCATACCCGAATTTGGTTGATATGGTGCTAATTCCCCCATATTGCATGGTACCCATTTTCATAATCCCGGACGTACTGTTAATCCACGGCGCATATGCACCTAATGATGCATCGGCAACATTATCATTGTAAGAGGTCGTAACATTATCGCTTATAGTCGCCACCAACCTTAATGAAGTAAATTTGCTGCCACCCGCGGTAGTGCGATATATTTTCCTGGCGGTAACCGCAGATGAGCCAAGCGGAATGCTGGTCAAAATTACCTGTTGGCCAATTGGGTTGACCGCTACCGAAACCGCACCAGTTTCGGATTCGCCGGCGGTAGTAACAAAAGTGACGCGATAATAATAAATACCATCCAGATTACCCGCCACCGCATTAACCGCCGGCGTTGGCGCCGCCGGCGTTGGTTCCCAGTCAAACCGAACATTGCCGTGATCGACACTAAATTTTTCTCCCGGAGCGGTGGTACCGATGCCCACGTTGCCATTTTCAATAAACGTCATTATCGGCGACGATAAATATTCGGCGTAAATATTCAATCTGTTATTGGGGCTTGATACGCCATAACCATCATAAAACAAGCTGAAAATATCGGATGTGTTTTCGTTGAAAACGAGCTTTGCCTTATCGGTTCCGCCATCAACAAATCTCACGGAGATGTTTTCGCCGCCGGAATTTACTTGAACGTCGAGTTTTCCCTGCGGCGCGGTAGTGCCAATGCCGACGTTGCCGGTGCTCGTCATTTTCATCACATCGGCGCCATTCGCCATAAAACGAATATTATTCGCATCGACAGTACCAACCAAGAAATCCGCGCCCGCACCATAAATATAATTGGCATCCGCCGCATAAGAGCTGATCTGGATATTGCGCGAGCCGCTGGAATTAATAATTCTCGAAAGAGTAGAATCGGCAATCATCAGTTTTGACGTGGGCGCAGTGGTGCCGATGCCCACATTGCCATCATCGCGAACGTAGAAAGTTGCAGTGGAGGAAGCATTAAATATACCCAGTGACGCCGTGGATGATGTATATCCTTCACCCACCAAATGGAGTTTTGCTGCTGCGGCCATTGTACCGATACCTACCCGCCCGCCACCGGATTGGTAACGCCAAGTCATTACCGGATCATTAGTCCAATCGTTATATACAGTCAAATCGTTTGCCCCGGTCTTGCGCAAAGACCAGCTAACATATCCGGACGCATCGTTCTTCAAATTTAAATAAGGCACGGTGTTAGTATTGGCTTCATTTAGGTGCACCGACAGTTTTGCCCCAGGCGCGGTAGTGCCGATGCCCACTTTGCCGTTTTCCAAGATCGCCATCAGCCAATTGGCGCTTGAGCCATCGCCATTGGAACCAAATTTAATCGAATTCATTGCGTAATTATTATCACTATCCGTGGTTATCAAAACATCCCCGGGTGATTGCAAAACCGCAGAGTCGGCTCCGGTTCCGAATAATTGGGCATGATTTGAACTGCCAATCGATAAGGTTTTTGCCGGCGCGGTGGTGCCGATACCCACGTTGCCAGCACCATCAATCCGAACGCGCTCCAAACCAGCAGTAGAAAAATTTATATTACCGTCAGTATATGTGCCATTGCCAGAAGATAAAGCTAACGGACGGGCACCTAATGCCGTCGAAGAGCCAAATGCATAATTTCCCGTTCCGTTCGTACCATAATAAAGACCACTTGTTCCCGCGATCACAGCATCGGCTGCAATAAGACCCGAACTGAATCGACCATAACCAGCTGCATCCACTTTGTAAGCCGGTGCAGTGGTGCCAATGCCCACATTGCCGGAATCTAAAATTCTCATCTTTTCTGAAGCAGCGAAATTTGTGAAAACTAAATCTGCTCCCGGAGAGCGCGGTTTATAACTCACGCTAGCAACCAATCCAGCATAGACCGAGCCGGGGTAGATATCGCCAGCGAAAGTTGCTCCAGGAAGAGTAGCCCAGCCGGTTTTATCAACCTTGAATTTACTTACTCCCCCAACCTGCAAATCCATCAATAACGAACCGGAAGCGGACGCAGTATTGGTAGTATTAGATAATATTCCGGTAAAAGTGGTACTGGCGTTGTTCCAAGCGGTAGCAATATTCAAAATAGGTGTCGCCGCTCCGATTTGTTCGCTTTGGACAATATCAAGCCTCGCTCCCGGCGCGGTGGTGCCAATGCCGACGTTGCCGCCGCGCTGCAAAGTCATTACCGCATCCGCCAAGCTGGCATTGGCCGATGTAACACTATCGTTGCTATTGGAAAAAATCATATCCCCTACGCCATTACCGCCGGTTCTTTTAAAGAAAATTGCGCTTTTTTCGAATAAACCGTTACCCGTAGTTACGCCCATCCTTAATGAAGCATAATCATTGGTCGTCACCGAGTTGCGGTTTATAAGTAATCCTTGCCCATTGCTTGGGACTTCAATATCAATAAGATTTTGCGGATTTGTGGTGCCGATGCCGACGTTGCCGGTACCTCTGTCAAGAATTAAGGGAACATAACCGTTATCAAAATTAAATTTCAGTTTCGCATCATTGAACTGCAACTCGCCGTATGCCTGCACCAATCCGGAAGAATCACTTTCTGCCAGCCTTAACCTGGAATCAGCATTTGCGGCAGTTGATTCAGTATCTTGGATTGTTAAAACCGGATCAGCCCGCCTCATGTGCAACAAAGTTGTTGGCGCAGTCGTGCCGATACCGACATTGCTTGTTGATTCATAGATCACGGAATTACCCAACGCATTGCTGGCCGTAAATTTGGGCAAGTAACCGATCGTGCCCGATACGCTAGAACCCATGGCCAAAGCCGAACCGTTCCATTTAAGCGTGCCAGAGTCGTTGTAGAGAGCCATACTGGTATCGCCAGGAACACTACTGGTAAGCTTGATGCCGTTGCCCGCGATCTCGATCAGGCCGGTGCTGGAATTGAGAATAAGATTACCAGTGGCGGTACTGAGCGTATTGGTTTTTAAAGTTAGGTTGTCAGCCGTGATTGCATTACCGCTACCAGTGTTGGAAGTCGCCAACGCAGCCACGGTGCTGTTAGCAGTAATGCCGGCAGTATTGGTTAGGATAAGGTTGCCTTGGATGGTCAGGGTGCCGTAGGTAATGAGATTGCCACTACTGTCAGCGGTAAAATTGCCGCTACCAATGTTTAACGTGGTGCCGCCGATATTGGCCGGCAGAGTAAATGATTGACCCACGGAATAGCTGGGGCGGTCGGAATCCAGTTGTCTTAATAACAGGTTGACTTTGTTTTTAGTTTCTTCATCTACAACGACTGTATTGATATGTTCGGTGACTGTGTTGGTATGGATAGTTTGGGTCTCTTTGGTTTGGATTTCCTTGGTGGGGTTAATGTTCTGGATGATGGTGGAATTGCCAATGCTGTTATTGGTGTTTTCGTTTTGATATTGGTCGTTTTGGTTTTGGGGATTGTTTGTGGCTTGACTATTGGCGCTTGGGATTCCCGCGGTTACGGTATTGTTGGTATTTTTGTTTGGATATTGGCTATTTGACGGTTGGATATTGCTTGGAGCTTGGGTATTGGGGCTTGGAATTTCCAGAGTTGCAGCCGGACAATTAACACCGAAAAAGCAAGTTACTCCTTGCCAGAAGGAAGCAATACTGGCCAAGCCGTCGCCCAAACTAAAAGCCCCTACCCTGGTGGGTAGGGCAATACAACACAAAATTACCAAAAATGCGCCGGCAATTTGGGCTAAAAATTGTGGTTTTTTATATGTGGGTTTTAAATCCATGAACCGCAGAATTTCATGCCTGTTTTGATAGGTTAATTATACTCTATCGAAAACGTGTTTGCCAACTCAACCGAACAAAAAGTTGCTCACTAAGGCGCAGGATAAAAACGTTTGTTGAGGCTGTATCTCGGCGCGCTCGCCGAGGAACGATCTCAAAAACAAACGCCGAATAAATAATTAATGCAAATTCATAAAACGGCTTAGCCATTTTGGGCTAAGCCGTTAACATCGTGATAATAATTATTCAAGGATGGTTTGCACTTCGATCCGATCGAGCTGGCGCGGGATATTTAGGCGCCAGAACGGCGTTACTTCAATTTTTACGTCTTTCATTCCCGGCTGGTTCATCAAGAAAATTTTGGCTTCGCTAACCCCCTTTTCCGACAAGCCCTTTTTAAGGTCTTCTTCAGGCATCCCCGAATAAACCATTACTTTGGCAATAAGAGATAATGTTTGCTTCCCCGTGGTCGGATCAACGCCGGCGTAAGAAGAATTCATTTCCAAGCTCTGCTCATTGGCAACGCTACCCAGCGCTACCTGGCTTAAAATGAAATTCTTGCCGTAGGCATCTAAATCACTTTTCTTATAGGCAACCGTTGAGGCTTTCGCCGCCATTTCGGTACTGACCTTAGGAACACTATCCCCCATCTTGGCTAATATCTTTGCTTCGCCGAATTCCAGCTTTTCGGCATCGGGGCTGATAACCTCCAACCCTTGCTCTTTTGCTTTAGCTTCGAGAGCTTTTTGGATCTCGGATTTGGCAAGCGCGACAATTTCGGTCTTGGCGTTTTCAAGGTCTTCTTTTTTCACGTCGAAAGAGCTGCCCTCGGTCCCGCCTTGGAATTTTTCGAAAGATTGCCCGGTAACGAAAGTATATTTTTCGGTTCCGGCCAAACCGGGGATCGAGAATACCGTGGGTTCGATATTGTATTTTTCCCCGGGGAATGACGCGGTTACTTTTACCGAGACGGATGATTTCGCCGGGATAACCACATCTTCTTCGGTTTTAAACCACGGGGTCTCGTCTTTAGCTAATGCCGGCTGGAATTTTTCCAACGGTGCCTGCAATCGCGTACCTTTAACTAGCTTTTGTTCGGTGCTGTAGCCGTTTATTATCTTTACCATGCCGGTCGCGCGCCCTTGAACATCTTTTTTTCCCGTAACCGGCGATTGACCCTTAATGGTTTGCTCTATCGAGACCATCAATCCTGGAATCGCGTTCTTGCTCTTGTCGATCGAAGTAATGGCCGGATCAACCGCGATCTTAACCTCTTGGCGCATGTCCGAGGTCGCGGGCCATATCCGAATCACCGCCTTGGCGAATTTAATATCCAAACCATACATCAATGCCAGCATAAGTACCACGACTATTCCCGCCTTCAATAGCAATCCCTTAAACGGATTTTTTTTCTCCCCTGAGATCGGCGCCGGTTTCTCTTCCCGGTGGCTCACATAGGTCATCTTGGGCTTTTCGAGCGGCGGCGTCTGCGGCAAATCATTATTTTGATCTTCCGGATATTGGCTGTATTTTAACGACGGCTCTTCGACCCCGGAATTTTGGACGGCCGGCTGCTTTTCCGGCGGAAATATATCGATAACTTTTTTGACCATATTGGGAAAAGTAGATTGGTTAATTACACATTAGTTATTATAACAAACATCCAGCGGTAACCGCAACCCGACGGAATAAATTCTGACAACCTTGATGCTGCCAAAATCCAGAACAATTACTTAATTCCCGCTAGCGCCGATGCGATCGCAGTAAATTCTTTCGGATCAAGCGACGCGCCGCCCACCAGCAAGCCGTCATAATTGGCTTCCGTAAGATAGGACGTGCAGTTTCTTGAATTAACGCTGCCTCCATAAAGCAACGGAATTTTTTCGTTGGTAATATTTTTGATGAACTGGTTTACCACCAGTGCTTCGTCCGGACCGCATGCCTGGCCGGTACCAATGGCCCATACCGGCTCGTAAGCGATCACCACAGCAGCGGCATCAAGATCGACATCTTTCAGTCCTTCGCGGATCTGACTTTCGACAATATCGGTGATCTTGCCCTCGATGCGCTGTTCGCGCGTTTCGCCGCAACAAAAAATTATCGTCAGTCCGGCCGCCAGCGCCGCTTTGGCTTTTTTATTAATAATTTCGTCGGTCTCACCGAATTTATGGCGGCGTTCCGAATGGCCAATAATGACGTAGCTGCAACTAAGATTTTTTAATTGCGTGGGTGAAATTTCACCGGTAAAAGCACCCTTGTTTTCCCAATAGCAATCCTGGCCGCCTAACGCGACCGCCGCACCAAGCATTTCTTTAGCCAAACCTAAATAGCAAGCGGGCGGACAGGCCGCGGCCTTAACTTTAACGCTTTTTTTGATCCATTTTTTGTACCCCAGAAGGATCTTTTTGGCGTCGGCAACAGTTTCGGGATTGCATTTCCAATTGGCAACAACGTATTTCATAGGTTTTCCATTACGGTTAAATTATTACTCAATTATAACAGCGATTGTTTTTTTATCAAAAGCGGCCGGTTTTATCCGGCCGAGTTTTTTTATTCCAAGGATTCATTTTTTCGCGACAGTCGAGATCTGTGTAGGCATTATTTATATAGAAATATCGTGAAGCCCATCCTTGCCGCCAATTTTAACAACCGGAGGTTTTTTGCCGCCAAGATTAGCTCCGGAAGGAGTTTCCTTAACAACTTTTACCGCTTCATGGGTGTCTTTTTCCGGAGTTACCGGAGTTTCGGCGGGCGTCTCAACTTTTTCCGGAGTTACCGGCGCCGCATCCGCTTCGAGGTTATCCATATCGACATATTCAAAATCAGACTTTTCAAATTTGGTAAGTTCCGGCATTTCGCCTATTTTTTCGGAATGCTTTATAAAATAATCAGAATCTATTTTTTCTTGGTAGCCAGTTTGCTGCTCGCTTTCGTATGTTACTTTCATTTCTTTGAATCCCGAATCCGGATTGTTTTTGGCATCTTCGTACATTTCTTGGACAGTTTTGTGATTATCCTCCACCACAGGCTTCGGATCGACCTTATCTGCCCCATCTTGGCCGGGTGTCGGATCAACATCAACATCCAAATTATCAATTGCATGAACAACCGAGTCGGCATCGTGATGGCCGTGAAGCAAGCCGTCGAAATCAATATCCTCTACGCCCATCATAAACGAATCCGCATCCACATCCATGCCGCCAGCGACCTTAATTCCCGCTATAAGAATCATAGTCGCGGCAACATACTTGGGCTGGCATAATTTTCCGAGGATACCTGCCTTTACCGATTCGGCAAACGTTCTTTTGCGCGTTTCTCCAAGCTGCGAGAGCACCACGCTGCCTTCTTTAGACCCTTCGGACCGTTCTTTACCTTCTCGCTGGTTGATTGTTTCATCCACAGGCTTATAAGCCTCGCGAGACTCTTGATTACCACCAGCCGTTTCTAGGCTTTTACCAAAAATACCCATAATTTTATTATTATTTTCGCTCAATGTGTTATTTTATCATTCTCCCACTTACTGTCAAAAATTGCTTGAATTTTTACATCGATAATTTCCATAGGTTGAACCTATGGCAGATTTGGACTAGACTAACGGAATCGAGTTTTATGCAAAGCAAAAAAAATAAACCCGGTCCCCTGTTTTTTTAAAACCGGAACCGGGCGCGCCTCAATCTTAATCACTAATCCTCTGTCCATCGACACCAACTGTCTATCGAATCTCAGAGATTGAAGCGCATAACTAATTTATATGAGACATTATGCCAAATGTCGCATTAGTTTTTAGCGAGAGATCAACTTGGTCCCCAAGTTTTACAATCGCTAAAATCATCTTGGTTGCTTTATATCTTTTCGGCCGAAAACCAGTGCTTTCAAGAATTCCGACATACTCCATTACATCCAGACAATTCCTTAATGTTGCTTTCGGAAATTGTTCGACATTGCGGCGGTCGAAAATTTCTTTGATCTGGTTAAATGTGTAACGCCGGTGAGGTTTTTCCAAGAATATCTGCAAAAGCTCAATCCGGCGGCGGCGCCTTAAAGTTATATTAACCAATACAGATACTTCTAGCGCCAGCCCTAATGGCCTGTAGCTTACCTTCTTAATCATTCTTACCATCTCCATTCCAATTTTGAGTTCAATTCTGTTCGGCTCCGCGCAAGTATTTTTTCTAATTACCAATGCCATGCCTCAGCTGTTCTGGTTACCCCCCTTTCTTTTCTCTTTTAAAGCTTCTGCTCGTGCCCACCGGTTAGCCCGCCGAGACGGACCCTCAGACTCCTCGGCCAAAACCAATCCCCCAAACCGCACCAATTCATCAAGCATTGGCGATGATTTATATTTTTTTGGCCGAAGATAGTCGCATTCAATAATCCCGGCCACTTCCATTTCGTACAAGTTCTGTCTTAATGTATGGTCATATTCCTCACGAAATAATTTTCTGATATCTCTGACGGAATAATAGTGGCCAGGTTTCAATAAAATTATTTCCAGAATTCTTTCTCGACGCCAGCTTCTTTTAATAATTTTATTGATCTTGATCAATTTTTTGATCGCCAAACATACATTGTCTCCTGCATTGCCCATCTTCACCATCTCCTTTTTGTTAAACCTATCGTTCACCATTCGATATCAGTTGTAAGTTGATTCATCAGCTGTAATTCCTAGTCTCATCTTGCTAAATAAGAATATGTTACATACACTCCTATAGCAGCACCCACGATCATAGAAAGTACGACTATCAAAAGCAATTCAGGAAACGCTTCTTCAGGAATAGAGCTTGCCATATTTTACCTCCTTTCTTTTTTTAATCTTCGTTCGATACCAGCTGCGGGCTGATTTTGCCAGCCATGCGGCCATAAGGCCATTCACTAATAAGATCTTCTTATTACCTCGTTTATCGCATCAAGATATCTATATGGACCATTGCCGACTTCCACTGTGGCTTGCTTTTGGTTATAGATTTTCTTGTGATCGGTTAGAAAATAAATCGTTTTATCAACAATCTTTTCTGTGCTGATGAATATTTCGTGGCCCGAATTTCGCCGTACCGCAAATATGGCAAAGTTTGCAAGCCGAACCACATGATGATTTTCCCGTTCGAGCGCGTCGATAAATTCGTTGGTCATGGTTTCTCGTTTCTTGTTTTTGCGAAGCTCAAGCGACAAGCCAACGGCTATTCCAATAAGAAACGCTAATACCGCTACTAAAAAAATCCAAAGAATTGAATCATGCATTCCCTAACACCACCCTTCCAATTATTCGCTCACTCTATTCGATACCAATCGCGGCCAGCAGTTCATTTCCCATGCTTTCGCAATCTTTTCCACTTGCGCGGTAATTTGCCGAGGTCAGACCTCGGTATTTTTTTCGGCTTGCGCGCATCACTTGGCCATCTGCACTAATTTTTTTCTGACATAAGCCTTGTGTCTTTTTCGTCCTTTTTTCTGCCATTCCGCAAGGGGGCCGCAGTCATCGCAGCCGCAAAGTTGCATAACCTTAATTAGCCGATCAAGGTATTCTGTGCCAAATTTACCGTCAGATTCGCCTCGCTCAAGTACTTTAATCATTGCCACGATAAGGTCCATTGTTTCGTTCTCCTCCCTTATTTCTTTTAGTTCCAATACTTTTTTCGTGAAGGGATCGTCCGGATCTATTTCAATTTGCGTGGCTTTTTTAAATATTATGTGAGCCATCCGTTGGGCCATCAAAACGTAACTAAAATCCCATGACAATTCACAATTCGACAACGCTATTTTTAACCTGTCTGCATAGTAAATCCCAATAGCCGCCAGAATAACGAACCCCTGCTCCTTATATGACGCGAGTTCTGCCAATCTCAAGAAATCCTTTTCGTTTACTTTATTACGCCGTTTGCCTATCAGCTTATGCAAGAAGTTGTCAATCTGCTCGAATCTCTCCCGTTTATCGTTCAATATTGATTCGCGCAAATCATTCAATTCTTTTGGATCAAATTTCAATTTTTTCATTTTGCCAATCCTCCGTTTCCGATATTTTCTATACTCACTCTATCCCATAACATCGTGAGTTAATTGAAATTCGCCTTACAACTAGACTTCGGATAGCCTACCAGCATCCATTGCGATCTTTGTCAGGGCAATTTTTTTTGGGATCACCCATATTTTGGTAAACGCAATGGCCTTTGCTTGGACAATCTTTGCAAAAACCGAAAATCTCTTCGCGTTTTATCTGATCATCCATATTTTTTAACCCCATTACAGCGAACAACACGAGGGCAATTATCCCGCCTCCGGCTTTGATAAATGGTTCCAGAACATATTTCATAAGAGGCACCCCAACAACGCTCACCGCTACGCACACCACAGACAACGTTATTAGCGCAAGAAACACGATAACCACTTGACCAATAAGCCATCGCACTAATCTATACATTTTGCTGCTTATGCTCATTTCGTATCCCCTCCGATTTAGATTTGCTCTGCGACACAAACACACACTTGTCTTACGCCAAATTTTCAAGGTACTTGCCCAATTCCGTGCAGATTGATTACAAATAATGCGCAAATTCGAGCAACAAAAAACCACCCGTTAGAGCAGCCCGACTCTAAGAACGTGACGACCTGTTTTGACGAGTCTAATCAAAACCGGCTGCTTTTAATCAATTCGATCAAAAGCAAATCACTGCGACTAATTTCTCCAACTGTTGATCTAGCATTCAATCCCAAATGAAATCCAGAGACTCAGAAATTAGCGCACCTATTTGTAATTGGTGTAAATATGTCACATTTTTAATTCTTTGTCAATAATAGAAAGCCGACACAGAAAACAAAAAAACGCCCCTCTGGGCAATTTCTACTCTACGAAAAAAGATGCCTATTTCGACGAGTCTGAATCGAAACAGGGCTTTATTGTCCAATCCCCACAACTGTTAATCAGTCATTCGTTCCGAACTGCATATCTGAGACTCGGAGATTGATACAAACTACCTTACTATTTGTCCGCATCGCGGATTTTAGCTAATTTGGCGGGAAAGCGGGCCTTCTCCCCTTTTGCTGGCGCTGATGAAGCTATCCACGGCGGAATCTGTTTCCGAGCCGTCCCGGAAAGCAAATTGCGCGACGATCGGCTTTGATAAGGAAGAATTACTTATGTCGAAATAATACTCCCCGGCGCTACGCTTAGCCGTCCTTACACGATCTTCGTTGGTTTGATTGGCTTGCGGGAATGCCATAACATTCACCAGGCCAATCTTGACCGCCGGACCGCCATTCCAGCCTGTTTGCTGGACACTGGCCGTCTTTCCGTCATCCATTGATACTGCCCCGTGGCAAAACAGGGCCCCGATCGCCATCAACACAAGGATGGCCAATTTTGTCTTCACTTTCGATTCCTCCAAATGGTTACGCTTTTTTTAATAACATGACCATATTTTTACGTCAAGATTGGGTGGTAATGTGTACGGACATTTTGCACCTTTTTCGATAAGCTGGGGACATGAAAACCATGGCCGAAAATATAGCCGCGGAGCGGCTAAGATGGATCAAGCCGGTTATTGATAGAGAGATAAGCATCGAG
>Ga0209340_1001121_pt1 | contig 21341 bp, 20 predicted proteins | sample EPASupsiteSAE323_FD_187266 | JGI IMG/M metagenome (GOLD analysis project Ga0209340, IMG submission 187266) | Bioremediated contaminated groundwater from EPA Superfund site, New Mexico - Sample SAE3-23 (SPAdes) (version 2) | ecosystem: Environmental > Aquatic > Deep subsurface > Groundwater >... | reverse complement strand
CCATATCGATTTATCTCAGCCGATATTCGTCGATTCGAAAACCGGGGTATCGGGTGCGGGAAAATCACCGAGTGCGACGGTTCATTATGTGAGTGTCAACGACAATATCAACTGCTATAACATTATCAAGCACCGCCATGCGACCGAGATTGAACAGCACGCTTCGGCACTTTGCGGCGGCTCGGTAAAAGTGACGTTCGTCCCCTCACTTGTCCCGATGACGCGGGGAATGCTCGCGTGTGTCTATGCGACACTCAAAGACGATTGCGATCCGCTTGCTCAGATGGAGTCTTTTTACAACGGCAAGCCTTTTGTCCGTCTCCGTAAAGCTCCTCCGCATACGAAAATGACGTCCGGAACGAATTTTGCCGACGTGTATGCAACCCGCCACGGCAATGCCCTCGTCGCGATGTGCGCTATCGACAATCTGATGCGCGGTGCGAGTTCGCAGGCATTGGCGAATGCCAATATTATGATGGGACTGGACGAAACGCTCGGAATCCCTCGCATCGCGTATGTCCCTTAAAACGCTTCAAGAGGGGGCGATTCTCATCGCAGATGCCCACTGTGCCCCGTGGCGCACCTCATTCATCGATTTTCTTCATGCCCTCGAATCAGACGAAATAGTGACCCCGCAGCTCATTTTGATGGGGGATATCTTCGATATGCTTTACGGCCCGATACAAAGATCGTATCGCTACAGTACCGAAGGGATCGATCTGCTAAACCGCCTCGGCAAAAAAATTGAGATTATCTATTTGGAGGGAAATCACGATTTCCTCCTCGGCGATTTGTTCCCCGAAATCATTGTCGTACGTCGAGAAGAGCAGCCTATTGTCATGGATTATATGGGGAAGAAAGTTGCTTTATCACACGGCGACAGCAGTATGGGATGGGGATATGAACTCTACACGGCATTGATCCGAAGCCCTTTTGTTTTATCCGTTTTACGCCTTATAGATACGATTGGAAACGGGTTTATCGTAGAGTGGCTGGAAGAGCAGATGAAACGCAAATCCCACTGCCGAAATATTGACGATTTTGAAGCTCTGACAAAGAAGCGCCTGAGCGGGTTTAAAAGCGGCTCGGCTGATGTGTTAATCGAGGGTCATTTCCACCAGAACCGAAGCATAAAATTCCCTCAATTTGATTACATTAACGTCGGTGCTTTTGCTTGCAATGAAAGATACTTTACTGTACAATCAAATCAAAATAAGACGTTACTGCGTGAATGCAGTTTTTCGTAAGGAGCCCCTATGAAGGGACAAGGTGATATTTTAAAAGTCGGCAGCAACGAAATGGAGCTCGTCGATTTTCGTATATTTAAACGCGAAGGCGATGAGGTATACGAAGGGATCTATGGGATCAACGTCGCCAAAGTACGTGAAATTATCCGATTTCCGAAATTGACGGAATTGCCGGGAACCCCGCCGTTTATCGAAGGGATATTCGATCTTCGCGGTGTCGTTATTCCGGTCGTCAATTTGGCCAAATGGATGGGTGTCGATGCACCGGACGGGGTCGAGAAAGAGTCTCGGGTCATTATTACCGAATTTAACAACATCCTGATCGGATTCGTCGTGCATGAAGCCAAACGTATCCGCCGTATCAACTGGAAAGATATCGAACCGGCATCCTTCGTATCCGGAGATGGCGGAATGGACAGTTCCAAGATAACCGGAGTTACCCGTATCGAAGACGATGCGGTTCTTTTGATCCTGGATTTGGAAAGCGTCGTTCAGGAACTCGGTTTGTATCAGCCTGCCAGCGGAAAGCTTGAAGACGGGAAATACAATTTCAGCGGTTATGTTCTTCTTCTCGATGACAGCTCGACGGCACGCCGTATTATTAAAGAGGCGCTGGAACAAATGGGCTTTGACGTCATCGAAGCGACAGACGGAGAAAACGGAATGAAAATTCTGGAAGATATGTACGCCAAATACGGTGAGAATATTTCCAGCAAGCTTCGCCTTATCGCTTCGGATATTGAAATGCCGTTGATGGACGGATTCCATTTTGCCGCCAACGTGAAAGCGGATCCGCGATTTAAAATGATACCGATCGTCTTCAATTCGTCTATCAGCGATTATTTCAGCGAACTTCGCGGCAAAGAGGCCGGCGGAGAAGCGTATCTGGTCAAATTTGATTCAAATTTATTTTACGATGAAGTAGCACGTGTCGTTCGTGCACATATTCAATAGGGGATAGGCAATGGATGAATTTCAAGAAATATTACAGGACTTTTTGGTTGAGTCGTTTGAACTGATAGAGCAGCTTGACCAAGACCTGGTCGAATTGGAATCACGACCTGATGATTTGGATTTGCTCAACCGTATTTTCCGGGTAGCTCATACGATTAAAGGGGCAAGTTCATTTTTAAATTTCGATGTATTGACCCATTTGACCCACCATATGGAAAACCTGTTGAATATGGCTCGTCACGGGGATTTGGTCATTGATGCCGATGTCATGGACGTTATCCTCGAATCGATAGATTTGATGAAAGCGCTTCTCGTCCGTATCCGCGACAGCGGTGAAGACTCCGGATTGGAAGTAGAACCGTGTGTTCTTCGTCTTGATGCGGTAGCGAACGGAACCTCTATACCGAAAAGTGCAGGTGCGCCTGCCGCTGCGCCTGAACCTGAACCTGTCGTTACTCCTGCAACTTCGGAAGGGGAAGAGGATTATTCCGGAATGAGCGAAGAGGAAGTCGAAGCGGAAATTGAACGTCTGATTACTTTGCGCCAAGCGGAAGACGCTGCGAAAAGGGCTGCACATGCCGGTGAAACGTCGACGGCCCAAACGGAAGAAGAGCCTGATTACTCGGGGATGAGCGAAGAAGAAGTCGAAGCGGAAATTGAGCGACTAATCACTTTGCGCCAAGCGGAAGATGCGGCGAAACGTGCACAAAAAGGCTCAGAACCGGAGGCACCGAAAGCAGAGTCTGCCCCTGCCCCTGCTCCGGTAGCGGCTCCCCCTGCAGCTGCACATAAAAGCGAATCGGCTCCTGCGGCTAAAACTGCTGCGCCTGCACCGAAAAAAGTCGAGTCCAAAGACGATGAAAACCGCGGCGGTTCGGCGGTTGAGCAAACGATTCGCGTCGATGTCAAACGACTTGATCATTTGATGAACTTGATCGGTGAACTCGTTCTCGGTAAAAACCGTTTGATCAAAATCAACGATGATGTCGAAGAACGCTACGAAGGGGAAGCTTTCTTGGAAGAGCTTAACCAAGTCGTATCGATTGTCTCTTTGGTTACGACCGACTTGCAAATCGCCGTTATGAAAACACGTATGCTTCCGATCGGAAAAGTGTTTAACAAATTCCCGCGTATGATTCGCGACCTTTCCCGCGAGCTTAACAAAAAAATTGAGCTTGAAATTACAGGGGAAGAGACGGAACTTGACAAATCGATCGTCGAAGAGATCGGCGATCCGTTGGTACATATCATCCGCAACTCATGCGACCACGGAATCGAGACACCGGAAATGCGTCTTGCAGCCGGTAAAGAAGAGGGCGGAACGATTCAGCTTAAAGCGTATCATGAAGGTAACCATATCGTCATCCAGATTATCGATGACGGTAAAGGGCTTGATGCCGAAATGCTCAAACAAAAATCGATCGAAAAGAATATCATCACTGAAAAAGAAGCCGATACTATGTCGGAGAAAGAGGCTTTCGGTCTTATTTTCCGTCCGGGATTCTCGACCGCCGCGCAGGTTACCAGCGTTTCGGGACGCGGTGTGGGGATGGACGTTGTTAAAACGAACATCGAAAAACTAAACGGGATGATCGATATTGACTCGGAAGTGGGTCAAGGCACGTCGATGAAACTCAAAATCCCACTAACCCTGGCGATTATCCAAGCGTTGCTGGTAGGGGTTCAGGAAGAGTATTATGCGATTCCTCTCGCATCGGTTCTTGAAACGGTACGTATCAGCAAAGACGAGATTTATACGGTTGAGAGCCGCTCGGTTATGCGTCTTCGCGACGAAGTCCTCTCTCTCGTCCATATCGGCGATATTTTTGAAGTTGAGCGGGTATTTGACAACAGCGAACACGCATACGTCGTTGTCCTCGGACTGGCTGAGAGCAAAATCGGACTTATCGTCGATTCATTGGTCGGGCAAGAAGAGATTGTTATTAAATCGTTGGGTGAATACCTCAAAGGGATCGAAGGGATCGCAGGGGCAACTATCCGAGGCGATGGCGGCGTAACGCTGATCGTTGACGTTGCGGCATTGATGCAGATGGCAAAATCGGTCAAATCGACCGTAGGTCAGGAGAGTGCGGAAGCCAAAGGACGCAGCGGTGCTAAAAATTCACCGACGGATTACTGCGTGATGATCGTCGATGACTCTAAAACCGACCGTACCATCATGCGCAAAGCGCTTGAACCGATGGGGATTACCCTTGTTGAAGCCAACGACGGTGTCGAAGCATTGAATATTCTCAAACAGGGTGAATATAACTTCGACGGTATGCTGGTTGATATCGAAATGCCGAGAATGGACGGATACACTCTGGCAGCCGAGATTAAAAAATACAATAAGTATAAAAATCTCGCACTGATTGCCGTTACGTCACGTACCGGAAAAGCAGACCGTATGCGCGGAGTAGAATCGGGTATGGTGGAATACATTACAAAACCGTATTCACCGGAATATCTGATGAATGTCGTCAAACGCAATATCAAGTTTAACGAGGGGCTATAACAATGAGCGAAAAACTTCAACAAATTATCAATAAACAGCACAAAACCCTCTCCGGAGATGATGTCAAAATCGATGAAGTGATCCAGTTGGTCGGTTTCATCGTGGGTGATGAAGAATTTTCGGTACCCATTTTGAGCATCCAAGAGATCATTAAACCGATTTCATGGACACGTGTTCCTCAAACACCTCCCTATATTTTAGGGGTATTCAATCTTCGCGGATCGGTTATTCCGTTGATCGATTTGCGTTCACGTTTCGGTTTGGAGATGCAAAAGCACACCGAAGAGACCCGTTTCATCGTGATGAAAAACAACGATGACGTTGCCGGATTCGTCATCGACCGTCTCACCGAAGCGATCCGTCTGCCGAAGAAAGATGTCGGACCGGCGCCGGATACGATTTCTGAGGAAGAGAGTATGATCGACGGTGTCGGCAAACAGGCCGACCGCATCATCACGATTCTCAAAGTCGGAAAACTTTTGGAAAGAAATTTCTGATTTAGAATTCTCTATGCTAATCGGCTAAGTTCCGATTAGCTGCTTTAACACTGCGTTCTTATCTACTGAATTACCAAAACCGTTTGCGATTTTTTTTAATTATGGCACAATACCCTCATGAAAGAAATCCATTATTCCAACCGACGCAAGCAGCTTCTTGAACGTATGGAGCAAGGTGTTGCGATCATTAGCGCAGCGATGCCTGCCGTGCGATCGAACGATACCGAACACCCCTACCGTCAAAACAGCGATTTTTACTACCTGACCGGCTTTAATGAAAGCAATTCGTTACTGATTTTGATCAAAAACCACAGCGAGACAAAAACGATACTGTATGTGGAAGCGTATGATGAACAATATGCGCTATGGAACGGTGCACGCCACGGTATAGAGAAAGCAAAAGAGCGTTTTGACGTCGATGACGTCCGCAACATTAAAGATTTTCCCAATGAAGTCAAAGAACTTTTGCGTGAACATGTGAATCTCTACATCGATCTTTTTGACGATTCGGAGGCCTTGAGCGAAGCCAAACTGGCAGCCAGACTGCTGCGCGAAACGCGCGGTGTCAAACGTCATATCCGCTCCTTCCGTGATATTACCCATCTGATCCGCTCCATGCGTCTCATTAAAGCCCCTGAAGAGGTTGAGACGATCCGCCGAGCCGTTAGATTAACGGCCGATGCCCATCATGCCGCAATGAAACGCTCACATGCGGGGATGAAGGAGTATCAGCTGCAGGCGGAAATGGCGTATGTTTTCGTTAACGGCGGCGGCCATACCGAAGCCTACGGTACGATCGTCGCGGGGGGGAATAATGCCAATACGCTGCACTATGTCGACAATAGCGATGAACTCCGAGACGGAGAATTGGTACTGATCGATGCGGCGTGTGAGATAGAACTCTATGCGAGCGACATCACCCGTACGTTTCCGGTAAACGGAGTATTCAGCGATGCACAGCGTGAGGTTTACAACGCGGTATTAGACGTACAGCTCCGTGTGATCGAGGCTATAGCTCCGGGTGTTAAACGCGATTGGCTCCAAACCTATAGTGAAGAGTTGCTGTGCGACGCGTTGATTAGCTTGGGAGTACTGAGCGGTGAGCGAAGTGAGTTGATGGAAGCCAAAGAGCATAAAAAATACTCTCCGCACGGTATTGGTCACTGGATGGGGCTGGATGTCCACGATCCGTGCCCGTATGTGGATGAAGCGGGGGAAGCGTTGGCTTTTGAGGCGGGGATGGTGATGACGATCGAACCGGGGCTTTATTTCCGCGCCGATGATGAGAGTGTCCCGGAGCGTTATCGCGGCATCGGTATCCGTATCGAGGATAATATTCTCGTTACCGAAAGCGGTTATGAGAACCTCTCATCGATGATTGCGAAAACAGTGGAAGAAATAGAAAAAATGTGTTCAAAATAATTTTCTTTTCTTTTTAGCCAAGAAAAGAAACAAAAGAAAATCTTTCCCTTCGCAAATCGCTCAAACGTTTTACGGCACTACTGCCAAACGTTTGGCTTTTGGCTGCTCAGGGGATTAGTTATAGCTGTAGCTCCATCCGCTGAGGCCGTCTTTGGCCTCTTTAAACCCTTCCGAGTCTCCCAGAAAATCGATGATATGGAGTAACGTCCACGGAATTGTATTAGCTTCGGCATCATCAATAATGTGTTTGGGCATCGGGGTCTCTTGGGAGGTGAGGGCAAACGCGATCCGCTCACGGTTGCTTAACACATGGCTGGTCGCGGTGATATCCAATTCACGGCAGAATTTTTCCAGAATCAGCGCTCTGACATCTTCGGGGATAATATCGGCGGTATTAAGGATAATGGTGAAATGGATCGGGTGCTCTTCTGGCATCAGAGAAGGGGATGCCATCAGGATATATTCGACCTTCTCCAGAAGGGTTGTGATTTCTCCCGCAGAGAGATAACTGTTGACTTTCAGGGGCTGCATTTCCTGCATTAGACTTTTCCTTCGAGTATTTTAGTGATAAGTGACGTCATTCCGATATGGAGATTGTAGTTGGTGATCGGAAAATCGACCCATTCATCGCGCAGATTGACGCTGTAGCCGCTGAGATATTTTCCCAAAATTTCCAGATCGATCGGCGTATACACAGCGCAAAGATCGGAGGATAGTTTTGTACGCACTAATCTCTCCTCTTTATTGCTATGCGCAAGGGTAAATGCAAGCGTCTTAAGGCTGAGCAGATCGCACCAGCGGATAAAAAGAGCCGATGTAAGTTCAGAATGGGGATTCCCCTCCGGATCAAATAAGAGTTTTTGTTCTCGCAGAGGAATAAGGACGCTCAAAATAGCTTCACAAAACGGAACAGACTTCTGACGCCAAAACGGAGCCTCATCGCTTCGCTCCAATGCCGCCGAGACAGCTCCTAAAATGGCAGACGATTCACCCGATCTGAGCAAAGTATCCATAGTATGCAAAATCATCTACCTCTCCTTTTTTGGGTGTAACTTTAGCCTTTTTTGTATAATACGGGCATTAACGATAGGAGTTTTTGAAATGGATAAAGGATGGATCACTAACGGAGTGTCATTGGGCGTTGTCGGAGCTTCGTATATGGTAGAAGGATCAGCGGATGCGGCGTTGCGGAGTGCGGGGCTATTCGCCCTCTCCGGTGCCGTAACCAATCAGCTGGCTATTCACATGCTTTTTGAAAAAGTTCCGTTTTTGTACGGCTCGGGGATTATACTTGATCGGTTCGAATCGATACGCGAAGCGATAAAAATCCTGATAATGGAGCAATTCTTTACCCCGGAAAAGATTGAAGCGTTTGTCAAAACACAGGAACGCTCGATTGACCTGACTCCCATTATCGAACAAACCGATTTTACACCCGCGTATGATGCGCTGGTCAAAAGCGTGATGGAATCGCCGATGGGGGGAATGATCGGAATGTTCGGAGGCGAAGCGATTATCGGAAAATTAAAAGAACCCTTTTTAGAGAAGATTAAACGCTCCACGATTGAGATTTCACAGAGTGAATCGTTTATGATGGCGTTGAATGAGCATTTGCATCAGGAGAGCGGACATTTGACGGAGACGATAGGCGAGATTGTAGAATTGCGCCTTGCCGAGCTGACCCCGATGATGGTCAAAGAGATGCTTCATACCCTGATGCAAGAGCATTTGGGATGGCTTGTCGTATGGGGAGGCGTCTTCGGAGGGCTCATCGGATTAGCCTCCTATTTTATCATCTAAAAGATTTTATGCAAAAGACTTGACAATAAGTGACTCAAAGTACTATAATTCTTGTAACTCAATTTAGGAGAATTTTATGGCATCTAATATTTTTGAAAAACTTACCCACCAAATGACGGAGATGATCGAGTCGTCGATCTCTCTAGCCTTGCATAATAAAAACAGCGAAGTAGAACCGATCCATTTTTTATGGGCGTTGCTGGCAAACAGCAACTCGCCTCTCAATCAGATGCTCAACAAAATGAGCATCGATAAAACCGCTATCGAACTCGATGTGAAAAGCGCGGCCTCCAAACTTCCGAGCGCTTCTCACGTTACGAAAGAGAGCATCCGTCTGTCGCGCAATTTCGCCCACTCGCTTGAAGTGAGCAGCGGAGAGATGGCGAAAAACGGCGACAGCTTTTTGGCGATTGACACCTATATCATCGCCAACCTTCAAAACGATCCGTTTAAATCGATTTTGGGCAAATACGTCGATTTGCGCGAATTGGCTAAAACGTTTGAAGCTTCCCGTGCGGGGCAAAAGATCGAATCGCAAACGGCTGACGAAAATCTTGAATCGCTCTCAAAATACGGGATCGATCTGACGCGCGAAGCAGACGAAGGAAAACTCTCTCCGGTGATCGGGCGGGACGAAGAGATCGGTCGTATGATGCAGATTCTGATCCGTAAAACCAAAAACAATCCGATCCTCCTGGGTGAACCGGGTGTCGGTAAGACGGCTCTCGTCGAGGGGCTTGCACAACGTATCTATAACAAAGAGGTACCGCTCAGCCTCCAAAACAAACGGGTTATCACTTTGGACATGAGCGCATTGATCGCCGGGGCGAAATACCGCGGTGAGTTCGAAGACCGTCTCAAAGCGGTCATCGATGAGGTGAAAAAATCGGCAAACGTCATCCTCTTTATCGATGAGATCCATACCATCGTCGGTGCGGGCGCATCGGAAGGATCGATGGACGCGGCAAATATCCTCAAACCCGCACTTGCCCGGGGAGAATTGCATACGATCGGGGCTACGACGCTCAAAGAGTACCGCAAATATTTCGAAAAAGATGCGGCATTGCAGCGCCGATTTCAGCCGGTCAATGTGGATGAGCCGAGCGTCAACCAGTCGCTCCAAATTCTTCGCGGACTCAAAGAGCGTCTCGAAGCGCATCACAACGTCACAATCACCGATTCGGCGCTGGTGGCGGCGGCGAAACTCTCCGATCGCTACATTAATGACCGGTTCCTGCCGGACAAAGCGATCGATTTGATCGACGAGGCGGCAGCCGAGCTGAAAATGCAGATCGAATCGGAGCCGAATGCCCTTGCCGCGGTAAAACGTCGTTTAACACAGCTGCAGGTGGAAAAAGAGGCGCTTAAAATGGAAGAGTCTGTCGCCAACACCAAACGTCTCGAAGAGATAGAACGTGAATTGGCGGATGCGGGCGAAGAACGTCGCAGTCTGGAATCACAGTTCGCCCATGAAAAAGAGGTGTTTGAACGGGTTGCCAAAATCAAAGCCGAGATCGAATCCAAACGCCGCGAAGCGGAAAGTGCGAAACAAGCGGCAGACTTTAACAAAGCCGCCGAGATCGAATACGGCCAAATCCCGAAACTCTTCGAAGAGGAAAAAGCGCTTCAGGAGAAGTGGAAAGAGATGGTTGCGGAGGGGACGCTTCTTAAAAACAGTGTCGATGAAGCCTCTATCGCAGGAATCGTGAGCCGCTGGACGAAAATTCCGGTGAATAAAATGCTCCAAAGCGAAAAAGAGAAGATCCTCCATATCGAAGATGAACTCAACCGCGATGTCGTCGGACAGGATCGTGCGACCCACGCGGTAGCCCGCGCGATCAAACGGAACAAAGCGGGGCTCTCCGATAAGAGCCGCCCGATCGGATCGTTCCTGTTCCTCGGACCTACGGGGGTCGGGAAAACACAGACGGCGAAAACGTTGGCGAAATTCCTCTTTGACAGCTCAGAGTCGATGATACGCATCGATATGTCCGAGTACATGGAGAAACATGCAGTGTCACGTCTCGTGGGGGCACCTCCGGGATACGTCGGATTCGATGAGGGGGGACAGCTCACCGAAGCGGTACGTCGCAAGCCCTACAGCGTTATCTTGTTCGACGAAGTGGAAAAAGCACATCCGGATGTATTCAACGTCTTGCTTCAAGTGCTCGATGACGGACGTCTGACCGATAACAAAGGGGTCGTGGTCGATTTTACCAATACGATCATCATCTTGACCTCTAACATCGCGAGCGACAAGATTATGGCGCACCACGGCGATCCTCAGCTCGAAGAGATGGTGCTCGGTGAACTCAAACAGCACTTTAAGCCGGAGTTCTTGAACCGTCTTGATGACGTGGTGGTCTTTAATCCGCTGGGCGAGGCGCAAATCCTCAGCATCGTCGATCTGTTCTTCAAAGATATTTCGGCAAAAGTGGAAGAGCGGGATATCACCCTCACACTCACAGACGACGCGAAACGCTATATCGCTCGCGCGGGGTTCGATCCGGTGTACGGTGCACGCCCATTGAAGCGTGCATTGTACGAGATCGTTGAAGACCGTCTTGCGGATTTGATCCTCGGTGGTGATGTGGATGAGGGCTCATCGGTAACCTTTGACGCTCAGGGAGATGAGATTACCGTTTCTGTGGGATAAACATTTATTTGAACGAATCGGGAGCCAAGCCCCCGATTCTACGCTTGCCGCTATGGCACTAAAGCTTGCCCTTGCAGGGCAGATCAAAAAGAGATACTATTTCATTCATGAAAACAATTGGATTACTTTTTATACTGTTATTGCCTCTTTGGGGGTGCACGGGGGATTGTATGACCTGTCATCCTGCACTTCTCAAAACGATCGATACCGATTCGCGCCATAATGCGATGAAGACCTGTATTAAATGCCACAGTGCGAATCCGCAAAAGATGGCCGATTGCGGAAGTGACTGTTTCGCGTGCCATCCGATTGCCAAAATCGAGGGATCGCGCGTAGCCGAGCATATGGTAATCCGCGAATGCCGCGATTGCCATATGAAGCTCAAAACGTCTTTAAATCTGGGCAACACCCCTAAAGGGCAGTCGCTACAGCCGACGTTGCGGGATTTTTTAAATCCTTAAGCGTATAACGGTTCGAAAAGTTTATCGAATCCCTCAAGTACTTTTTTGAGCAGTTTTTGCGCTTCGTCGATCATTTTTTCAGTGCTCTTGGTACTGTTGATCGCATTGTCAAATAGATCAACGACCCCTTTTTTCGCCTGATTTTTGACATTTTCATCGCTATTTTTCAGATTTCCGATCAGTTTTGTTACATCCGAAGCAACTTTGTTGATCGGAGAAGTTTGGTTTTGATCTTGTAACTCTTTCATAAATTTATCGATGTAGGGCTGCGCCTTTTTCATAAACGAATTGATCTCTTTTTGATCCTGTTCGCTGATGCCGTTGCTCTCCATCTTAAAGGAAAAAGCCTGCATCGAAGAGAACGAGAATGATTGTTCGTTAGCGTTATCCGATTTTTTTTGATTCAAGGATAGCGATTGTTCATTTTGAAAATTGAGAGAGAGGGTATCTCCGCTGCTCGTTTTCATATATAAATTAAGTTCATGCGAGCGGTACGCATCCAAAGAAGTGGCAGTTGTCATCACTATACCTTTAGTATAAGATTGAAAGTTGGTGACAATATCGGCTGTTTTTGCGATTGTTTTAACAAGCTTGCACAAAGCTTAATCGACCTTTAAGTAAGAATTGTCTATTATTGCGTGCTAAAAATTTCTAAAGGGAATGGCTATGAAAAGAACATACCAACCGCATAATACGCCACGTAAACGTACACACGGTTTTCGCGCTCGTATGGCGACAAAAAACGGCCGCCGAGTATTGAACGCTCGTCGTGCTAAAGGTAGAAAACGATTGGCTGTCTAAATAGCTTTTCGATGTTGAAGCTTCACAGTGAGTTTCAGCGTGTTTATCAACGCGGTAAGAATGCGCATAGCACGTCGATCGCGTTGTTCTATCTCCCCTTAGCGGGAGAAAAAAAAGTCGGATATACGGCCAGCAAAAAAGTCGGAAATGCGGTAGTGAGAAATCGATGTAAAAGACGTCTTCGGGCCCTTTTTGATGAGTTCTCGCCTTCAGTTCAGGACGGATGGTACGTTTTTGTCGCCAAGAAGGGGTTATTTGACAACCCTTTCGATACAGTGCGACGCGACTGCAAATATGTTTTAAAACGGACGGGCGCTATGGCTGGAGTGAGTGATGATAAGAATCTTCTTTCTTAAGCTCCTCTGGCTCTATCGGCACTCTTTCTCTTTGGTGACGCGCGGTTCATGCCGTCATTACCCCTCTTGCTCCGAATATGCCCTATGGCAGTTTGAACGCAATACGCTTCCTCGTGCATTTACTTCTACCTTTTTTCGTATTTTACGGTGCAATCAACTGTTTCCAGGCGGAATTGATTATCCGATAATCAACAAACCGATGATAAAACCCTCCGAACTCTCCATAAATACGATAAAATACTGGTTTGTTCCATATAAACAGAATTATTTTCTGATTAAAAATTTTAAGTTTAAAGGGTCACAGTGCTAGAAAAGTTTACTCCCAATCAGCGACTCCTCGTTGCCGTCGCTTTATCTTTTATCTTTTTTATAGGATATACAACGATTTTTCCTCCGAAAGCTTCGAATTCAGAAGCCAATACGACAAATACCGCAGTCTCAACAGTAGCTGCAGCGCAGCCTGAAACGTCAGTAAAGGAAGCAGTTACAGAAACGCAAAGCGCTTCTGAGGTACAAACAACGGCGACGGATACGTTAACGACCGTCAATTCCAAAGAATTTACCCTAAAAATCGATACACTCGGGCGTATTTCATCGGTTATTTTGAGCAATAAAAAGCATAACGGAAAAGACGGCAAACTTGCCGAGCTCGTCTCTTCGGTCGGTGCAAAACCCCTTTATATACGATTTGCCGATGAGGCGCTTAACGCAGCCGCATCGAAAACACCGTATTCGTCTGATCTTAACAACATTACGTTGGGTGAAAACGGCAAAGCAGTTGTAACGTTGACCCAAAATCTCCCTGAGCTCACGGTTACTAAAACATTAACTTTTTATGCGGACGGACATTACGATGCCAAAATTTCCCTTTCCAATGAAAGACGCTATTTCGTTTATCTAGGACAGCATCCGCAAGTTATTGAACAGATGATGACGGTAGTCGGCGGTATGATCTATTCGGGTGATAATCTGACGACTATTTTCGAAGACAAAGACGTAGAGGGGCGTTCGATCTTTACCGACGTCCATTTCGCATCGTCGTTTGACCAATATTACGCCTCTATCATCTACGGTTTCTCAAAAGAGACTCAAGTGTATGTAGACCGTGATGCTGAGAGTAATCCGGTAACGTATTTAGAGGGGACCAATAACTTTACGTTTAACGGATATATCGGTCCAAAAGAGCACAAAACACTTGAAGCAATCAATCCGGTATTGACCCATGCTATCGAGTACGGCTGGTTTACTTTTGTTGCCGCTCCGATTTTTAAAATTTTGATGTGGCTGCACGGTATCCTCGGCAACTGGGGATGGTCGATTATCGCGTTGACGATTATTATCCGTATTTTCCTCTACCCTTTGACGCACAAAGGGATGGTCTCTATGCAAAAAATCAAAGAGATTGCGCCGCGTATCAAAGAGGTTCAGGAAAAATACAAAGGTGATCCGGCACGTATGAACGCCGCGGTTATGGAAATGTACAAAAAACACGGTGCCAATCCGCTCGGCGGATGTTTGCCGTTGATCCTTCAAATTCCGGTATTCTTTGCCATCTATCGTGTTTTGCTTAATGCGGTGGAACTTCAAGGGGCTGAGTGGGTCATGTGGGTACATGACTTGTCCCGTATGGACCCGTATTATATTTTGCCGATCCTGATGGGTGCGACGATGTATTATCAGCAAAAAATTACTCCGAGCAACTTTACCGATCCGTTGCAGGAAAAAATCTTTAAATTTTTGCCGGTCATTTTCACGTTCTTCTTCTTCACGTTCCCGGCTGGGCTTGTGTTGTACTGGTTTGTAAACAATATCTTCTCGATTGCACAGCAATATCTGGTCAACAAACAGTTTGAAGCGGCTCGTGCGGCACGCCATGAAGCTCATCTTGCGGAAAAGCATCATGAAAAAGATTGAAGCTCCGACATTAGAACAAGCATACGCTAAAGCGGCTGCTGAATTTGGATGTTCCGTTACCGCTTTGCAAGTAGAGATCGTCCAGTTCCCTTCGAAAGGGGTATTGGGGCTCTTTAAAAAATCGGCGATTATTATTGCCAACCTTCCTCAAAAAATGTCGGCTCCTGTTGAAGAAGAATCGATACCGGCACGTGTCGAGGAACCGCTTGCGACGTTGGCTGAACCGGATGAACTGGTACTCAGCGACAAGTTTTACGAACAAGCGGACGACTTTGAGGAAGAGGGGGAATTTGACAGCGACATGTATCAGCTCTCCGCTCAGGAGTGTGCCGATGAAGTCAAAGAGCAGATCAATATCCTCTTTAAAGATATCTGTTTCGATATCAACGACATCGATGTCAGCGTGTATGATGAAAATACGCTTCTTGTCGAGTTTAGCGGTGTCGATGCGGCATTGATGATCGGCAAAGAGGGATACCGCTACAAAGCGCTCTCGTATATGCTCTTCAACTGGATCAATGCGGTTTACGGGATGCAGCTGCGTCTTGAAATTGCAGAGTTTTTGAAAAATCAGGAAGAGTCGATTTCCCGCTATCTGGTCAATATCTGTGATATTATCGATCAAGAGGGACGTGCCCAAACCAAAGTGCTCGACGGTGTTTTAGTGCAGATCGCATTAAAACAGCTTCGTGACCGATATCCGGACCGTTATGTTGCTATCCGCTCTACCCGAGATGGCGGTAAGTTTATCATTATCAACAGCTACCACGAATATTGATGTTTGATACCATTGCCGCCATCGCCACCGCAAACGGCGTCGGCTCCATCTCGATTCTCCGCCTCAGCGGAGAGCACTCTTTAGAGATTGCTTTAAAGCTCACCCGAAAACAGCATCTTCAACCCCGCTATGCTACTCTGACCTCTTTGCATCACAATGACGGAACACTGATCGATGAAGCGATTGTCATCTATTTCCAAGCACCGCGTAGTTTTACCGGGGAAGAGGTTATCGAATTTCAATGTCACGGCGGCTACGTCGTTGCCGAATCACTGCTCCGTGCCGTCCTCAGTGAGGGGGTGCGATTGGCGGAACCCGGAGAGTTCAGCAAACGGGCATTTTTAAACGGCCGTCTCGATCTGACGCAAGCCGAAGCGACTGCCGCGCTGATCGAAGCCAAAAGCGACGATGCCGCCCGTATTTTGGCCCGTCAGATGAAGGGGGAACTGCGCGGATACATCGAGGGGATCCGCGATTCGCTGTTAGAGATTTTGGCCTACTCGGAAGTGGTCATCGATTATGCCGAAGAGGATCTGCCCGAAGATGTCGTGGATCAGATCGAGGTCAAACTCGAAAATATCAAACATACCCTTTCGCGTACCCTCGAATCAAGCCGCAGGCGTTCAGGACTGATGCAGGGATTTCGGGTTGCGATCATCGGAAAACCGAACGTCGGAAAAAGTTCGCTTCTCAATGCGCTCCTCGATTATGAGCGTGCCATCGTCAGCGATATCGCAGGGACCACCCGTGACACGATCGAGGAACAGGTGCGTATCGGTACCCATTTGATCCGTCTGGTCGATACGGCAGGGATACGTAACGCAAGTGATGAAATCGAGCGGATCGGGATAGAGCGTTCCATTGCGGCGATTGAAAATGCCGATGTAGTGATCGCATTGTTTGATTCTTCACGCGAGATTGATGAAGAAGACCGCTCTATCATCGATCTCGTCGAGCGTTATCGAAGCGAAAAACCGTTTATCTGTATTGTAAACAAATCGGATCTGCCTCAAGTGTTTGATATGAGTTCAATTGAGCACTATAGTCCGATCCGGCTTAGCTGCAAACAAGATACGCAACTGCTTGTTGATACCCTGAGTACCTTGATGGATCACGAGAATGACGGGGAGGAGATGATGCTCATCTCCCAACGGCAAATCAGCGCAACCGAGGGGGCTGTCCGTTCCATCGACGAGGCGTATGAACCGCTCCGTGACGGAGAGTTGGAATTCTTTTCATTCCACATCAACGCCGCGATCCGATATGTTGCTTCGATCAGCCGGCCGTACGAGCTTGATGAGATGTTTGACCGGATGTTCGGTCAGTTTTGTCTGGGGAAATAATGGGTGCTATTATCGCGATCGACCTTGGACTGAAGCGGATCGGGCTGGCACTCAGCTACGGAAATACTCTGGTAACACCATTGCCGGCCATCGAGCGGAAAAACCGTAATCAGGCGGCTAACGATGTCAAAAAAGTGCTGAACGAATATGAGGCGACAACGGTCGTTGTCGGTATCCCGATGGGGAGTACGACGGAGGATGAGATGCGCCGTCGTGTGGCGCACTTTATGAACTTGATCGAATTTAGCGGCGAGATCGCCTATCAGGACGAATCGCACAGTTCTCAGGAAGCGGAAGAGCTGATGAAGGGGGAGATACGCTACAAACGTGACGGGCGTATCGACTCCCTCTCGGCAAAGATTATTTTAGAGCGTTATTTGAAAATTATTTGATCAAACCGCTTTGAAAAACTCTGCAGCTTCGGCTTCGTCATCGGTGAGGGTGGTAAAATCTTCATCGTTTTCCAGTTTATCTTTAATCGTTGCCGCGCAATAATCAAATCCGATTTGGCGTGCGTGTTCCAAATCAAATACAAATCCCAAACCGCTGAACTGATACGGCTCTTCTTGCTCGATGCAGAGCAAAATTCCCTCACACTGCGCTTCGAATTGCTCGACGATGTCGCGATAGCCGATATTAAACTCGGTTGCGTGCCATCCTATATCTTCCAGTGCTTTATCGGAAAATTCGGCGATGCCGTCTCCGGAGGTATCGTCGTATAAAGAGCGTTTTTGGTTGAATCCGATAATGCTTTGCCATGCTCCGGAGGCTTTGATAAGAAGTCGATCATCATCCTCGACGATACGGTAATTGTCTCCGATCATCGATGCAATCGGACGGGAAAGATCGGTTGAGAGGGGGGAGAGGGGCGCAACGGAACCTTCGTAAACAGAGATCAGGGTGTGCGGGAACGGTTCGTAATGTATCTCGCCGTTATGGGCGATGGCAAAGCGTTTTGCAGAGTTGACCGCACGCAAAAAATCACTTTTGGATACGATGATAATCTCTTTAAAAAGGTTGAATTTTTTCATGAAAATCCCCTATGTTTTTGGGTGAATTGTAGCACGGGATCGTTTGCACATCCTTAGCGAACGATTTAGCAAGATGCCATAAGGGTGCGCTAATTTTTTTTTATGCAAAAGTGGGATATAATTCGCCAAATTTTAAGCCAATGAGCTTACTCTAAGGATACCTTTATGGCATTGAGCGTTTACTACGATAAAGATTGTAACATCGAATTAATCAAAAGCAAAAAAGTGGCAATGATCGGTTTTGGATCACAAGGTCACGCACACGCGGAAAACCTTCGCGACAGCGGCGTAGAAGTCGTTATCGGTCTTCGTAAAGAGGGAAGCTCATGGGGCAAAGCGGAAGCTAAAGGGTTCAAAGTAATGACGGTTGCGGAAGCATCGGCTTACGCTGACGTGGTTATGATCCTTCTTCCGGACGAAAACCAAGCGGAAATCTATAAAAACGAAATCGAGCCTAATTTGAAAAATGGTGCGACTATCGCATTCGGTCACGGGTTCAACATCCATTACGGACGTATCCACCCACGTGCCGACATCAACGTAACGATGATCGCTCCAAAAGCACCGGGTCACACGGTAAGGTCTGAATTCGTTCGCGGCGGCGGGATTCCTGATTTGATCGCAGTTGGACAAAACCCGAGCGGCACGACTAAAGAATTGGCTCTTTCATACGCATCGGCTATCGGCGGCGGACGTACGGCGATCATCGAAACAACGTTTAAAGACGAAACTGAAACTGACCTTTTCGGAGAGCAAGCGGTTCTTTGCGGCGGTGCGGCTTCATTGGTACAAGCAGGATTCGAAACATTGACAGAAGCGGGTTATGCACCTGAACTTGCATATTTTGAGTGTCTTCACGAACTTAAATTGATCGTTGACTTGATGTTCGAGGGCGGTATTGCCGATATGCGTTACTCTATCTCTAACACAGCGGAATACGGTGACTACGTTTCAGGTAAACGCGTTATCAATGCGGAATCAAAAGCGGCAATGAAAGAGATCCTTAAAGAGATCCAAGACGGCCGTTTCGCAAAAGATTTCATCCTTGAAGGTCAAGCGGGTTATCCTCGCATGAATGCTGAACGGGCAAACGCTCGTGCGTCATTGATCGAGCAAACGGGTGTAAAACTACGCTCTATGATGCCATGGATCTCTAAAAACAAAATCGTTAACCAAGCTACAAACTAATTCCCCTTTTCAGAGCGCTTTGCTCTGAAAACTTTTTTGAAAGAGGTTCCTTCTTTTATGAAAAAACAGCCTCGACTTCCCAGCTATTTTTCTTTAAAATCACTTGCCATAGCGCTAATTGTACTTCTGGTTACCCTTTTGGCAGTACTTATCGGCTATTTTATAGGATTTAATCAGGCTGAAGAGCAGCTTGCCGCAGAGCGTGAAAAGACTCAAAATCTGGTTCAAAAAATTTCGCAAATTGCAAAAGTTGATGAGGCGAACCTTTCTCGAATCAAGCCGAAAGAGAGACTTCAAGAGGATGAGATTCGTCGTCTGAAAAACGAACTTGAAGAGTTGTTGAGACGGGAAAGGATGCACGAAGAGGTTAGCCCTCGGCATGAATATGCACCAGATGACAAAAAAGCTCCTCCTCCGCCTCCGCCGGTACGTCCTCCCCGTCCGGTCGGCTCAGAAGCCAAGCTGGTCATTATAATCGATGACGTATCTTATGCTCGTGACGTAAAGGCGATTCAATCGACGGGATTGCCACTGGTAATGTCGTTTCTTCCCCCAAGTCCGCGTCATCCCGATTCAGCGGCCTTAGCAAAACAGCAGGGGACGTATATGGTCCATTTGCCTTTGGAAGCGGTTGCTTTTCACGATGAAGAGCCAAATACCCTTCGTATCGGCAGTTCGGAAGAGGAGATTGAAAAACGCTTAGATGCTCTTAAACAACTCTATCCGAATGTTCATTATATGAACAATCATACCGGATCAAAATTCACATCCGATTCAGCTGCGATGGATAAACTGATCCGCATCATGAAAAAAGAGGGGCTGCAATTTGTGGACAGCCGAACGATCGGTACAAGCAAAGGTCGTGAAGCAACCGAAAAACACGGTATGCGCTATTTGACGCGCGATGTATTTTTGGACGACCAAGACGGTGTCGGAAATGTCAAAAAACAGATCAGGGACGCGGTCGATAAAGCAAAGCGGTACGGAACCGCTATCGCTATCGGACATCCACGTAAAGATACGATTCAGGCGCTTAAAGAATCCAAAGATGTTCTCGGTGAGGTTCGTTTGGTCGGAATCGGCCAAATTTGAACCGAAACCTTTTATCCTTTCGGCATTCAAATATAAGCGTTTAATAAAAACTAAATACTTTGAGTCCGCCGAATTCCTTTTTGACCTTGACGATGAATGCCAGCATATAAAAAAAACTGGTACTCAGGTGTGCGGCAATAATGCCGTTTAATCCATAGAAGTAGGTCAAAGTACTTCCTGCTACGAAAAGAAAAATGACGCAGAGAACAAACACTTTATTGATGTAGTCGGTAAACCCGCCGTACAACAGAAACCGCAGCGCCAGTTTCCCTATTTCCAAAAATATTTGTGAAACCGCCAAATACACCAATGCTTCATAGACACCGCTGTATTCTCCGTTTTTTCCGTAGTATCCGAGTATCCTTTCCCCAAAAAACAGATAGATGAAAAATAGGTTCAACGTCAAAATAAATACGACAAGATTTGATTTGTTGATAAGGACTTGAAGCTCGCTTTCCGAATCCGGATTGTGTAGAAATTTGCTGATGTGCGGGGAGAGTACGTATGTCGAAGCCTGCGAAATAAGGACGAAAAAACCGACGAGAATGACAAGAACGGAATAATAGCCGACCACATGTTCGCTTAGCTGCGTTATTTCCAAAATGATTTTATCGATGTATAAAAAGATTAAGAAAACGATATTTGCAAACGCATATTTTATCGAAGAGGTTTTCCATTGGCTCTCTTGGTCACTATGCTCTTTTTGGCCGAGCAATAAGAGTTTCATGGGAGCAATCGGCTCATATTTGCTGTTGTAAACTTTTAGTGCGATAAATCCGAGAATGAGAAATACGAATGAATATCCGCCTGCTAAAAGTATGCTGCCCGCTTTTATCTTCGCCACATTGAAAGCCAGTACAAAAACCGACCAAAGAAGAATATATCTGCCAACCGAGTCGATTATCGCGGAATGCAAGACATTGTTTTTACCGTTGAGATAGGCTATGAATAGGGCGTACAGTGCCGCAAACGGTGCGACCAAAAGCATAAATACGACCGTATGAACCGAGTCGAACAGTTCTGTATCGTAGATTTTGATAATAATCAGGGATAGAAATATCATAACGACGAATAAAAAATAAATCATAAAAACTTTTCGGATAAAACTGAAATTCCATCCGATGAACATTCTCGAATCACTGGCTCCTTCCGATAGGGGAATGTAACGCATGACACTGAGTTCCGTCCCGAATAAAATAAGGGTGGCGGCGATCTCCAGTACATTTAATCCGATACAGAAATCGCCGTAGGCATCCGCTTCCATTTGATGTGTCAGGTATCGGTGG
>Ga0209340_1001120_pt1 | contig 21358 bp, 23 predicted proteins | sample EPASupsiteSAE323_FD_187266 | JGI IMG/M metagenome (GOLD analysis project Ga0209340, IMG submission 187266) | Bioremediated contaminated groundwater from EPA Superfund site, New Mexico - Sample SAE3-23 (SPAdes) (version 2) | ecosystem: Environmental > Aquatic > Deep subsurface > Groundwater >... | reverse complement strand
CGGGATTTAACCGGTAAAACCAGACTGGGTTTTCACCCCAATGATAACACTGCCACCATATGGATCTCCTTTGCGTCTCTGCAGAAGATCATTGAACATAACGGAAACCGGGTTCATCTGGTGACAATTTAAACATCAGCGAAGACCTGGGCCAGGTTAATCTCCAGACCGGGAAAGAGCTGGCACGCCATGATACCATCATCATAATAGGTGCCGGTTTTTTCATAAATACCTTCTTCATTTAAATGATATACCTGGAGAACCTTATCCTTCGGAAAGACCACCCAGTATTCCTTAATCCCGCTTTTTTCATAGAGATTATACTTTTCCGCCAGGTCTTTTTTGGCGGTGGCGGGAGAGATTATTTCCACCACCAGGTCGGGAGCGCCCTTGCAGCCTCGAGTATCGAGCCTGGCCGGGTCGCAGATGACGCACAAGTCAGGCTGCACCACCGTGTCTATTTCCTCATCAACTTCATTTTCCCGGGGCAGCCGCACATCAAAGGGGGCGGGGAAAACCTGGCAGGGTTTTTCATTTATAAACGTTTGGATCTGGACAATCAATTTGGTTAGTATGCGCTGGTGCTCAGTGGAAGGCGCCGGGCTCATATCGTAAGGGACCCCGCTGATTATTTCCCATCTTTCTTCATCCGGCCAATGTAAGTAATCGCCATAGGTATATTTCCGGTTTAGTTTGGGAGAGGACATGGCCATAGTACTCTACCTCCTTTGGCAACTGCCGCCTACTGTGCGATGATGCTGTAAATATTTACAAACTTCATGATTTTATTATACTTGAGCGTCGGGATTCAGGCAAGGCGGGTTACTAATCTCAGCGTTAAATAGCAGGTTGCACAGAGGTCTACGGAGTAACAGAAGGGATACCATAGTCGGCGGCATAATTTCACATGAATGAAAAAAAGCGATGGAGTTAAAAATACTCTTGATAATCATATTAAAATTAGGAGGTATTGAAATTGAAACACAATTCAAGTATCGGCTGCTCGGTAACCGAATGTAAGTTTCACTGCAAAGACGATAATTTTTGCACCTTGGATAAGATTGAAGTAGTATCGCATTCTAAACCGGCAAATTCTATGGAATCTACGGACTGCGGAAGTTTTAGAAAAGGCTAGTTGTAAAAGCCAACCCATTATATAAAGAGTTAGACGGTGCTGAGTATTCACCATTTGATAAGTGGACAATCAGCACCGTCTTTTTATCTGTATAAGTAATCGTTAACGAGCTATTTATTACCTGGTTGATTTCTTCTAATTGGTTATTAAGCGGTACTTATCGATATAGATTCTCTTAACTACATCTCGATCTGCCGCATAATACTCATCCGGGCCGGGCAGTTGCTGTGGATGCAGCGGGTGCATTCGTAGCGTACCATGGTTAGACCGAATACGGCAAAGGCCAGCAGGTAGACTATGAGCAGCACCGGGAAGGCCAGGAGCCAGTAGACCGGGAAGGCGGCGATGATCAACACGCCGGTTATGGCCAGCACCAGTTCATAAGGGTGGTAAGGCTCGGTTTTGGGCTTGTAGACCCGGGGGAGGCCCCAGATGAACATGCATTTGCAGGTACCCTGGCTATTGTAGTAATGGGGGCATTTAGTACAGAAGAAACGGTAATAGAGCAGGACAAAACATACGGCGGCTACGGCGAGATAGATCAGCAGCAACCGCCAGGAGACCGAGACCAGCGCATAGCCGCCCAGTATGCCGGGGATCAAAAAGAACAAGGCCCAGTAGATAAAATCGGAAAACTCATGGGAGGTTTTCATTCCGCAGCCGGTTTGCATAATATCATCCTTTCTTAGCTTGGTCGCTTAGCCAGGGGGCGATTATCATAGCCACCTGCCGTTTGATATATTCCTCGGTGCTGGTGGCGGGAAGTACCCCGGCATAGCTCAACAGGATGCTCATGAAGCCCATGGAATACAGCAGATAGGCAGTGTCCTGAATATTTAAAACGGGTTTTAGGCATCCTTGAGCCTGCATTTCTTTGAGAGCTTCCTCCACCTGGGTGATTAGTTGCCGATCGATGCTGAACAGTCGCTGCCCCATGGTCAAAGGGTTTTCCAGGGCCAGGGCGATGGATTTGCCCAGTAGGTTGGGTTCCAGGGAGAGAAAGACGGCGGCATACCGGGACACCATCTCGCTCAGAGCTTCGGTCGGGCTAGCCGGATTGGCCAGGTACTGGCTGCTGCCTTCGGAAAGTGATCGAACGGCGTGCTCGGCCATGATCGCCACCAGGATATCGCCCTTACTGCCGTAATAATTGTAGAGGGTTCCGGTTGCCACTACTGCATCTTCGGCGATCTGTTCCATGGTGGTATTTTCGAAGCCCTGCCCAGTAAAGAGTTTTTTGGCGCTTTCCAGTATTGCGGCGCTGGTCTGCAGCTTTTTCTTGTCGCGGATGCTGATTTGCTTCACCCCCGTTATGAAAATAGTGATTGCAAAAATGAATGCATTATAAAATTATAATGCATTCATTAAAATCATTTGTCAAGTCTTTACTATTGCCAGAGGATATTGAGTGTTACTCCATAATATGGTTGAATATAGATACTGGTGGAGGACGATTACCGGTAATCTAGTTGAGGGGAGTAGGCTTATGTCTGATGATACTAATAGGGCTGTGCCTGATCACAAACCGGAGGATATCCCGGTTTATATGGCTGGGGTCATTTTTATAGGTGTCATTGCTTGCTTAGCGGTAGGTGGAGCAGTTGCGCTGGCTATTCTGGGCAAGCCTATACCCGATATATTGGTAGCGGTGGGCTCGGCAGCCGTTGGAGCCCTGGCTGGGTTGTTGGCACCATCGCCCAAGCAATAATTAATTCTGGGTTTAGTTGTTGTAATGATTGAGATTAATGAGGTGAATACATGCTTGAACTTCCGGAGGCTTATACGATTGCGGGCCAGGCCAGGGATACCCTGGTCGGCAAGAAAATAGATCAGGTATTTGCGGCACAGACTGCCCATAAACTGTCCTGGTACCATGGTGATCCCTCGGTCTATCCTGCCTTGCTCGACGGTGAGGTTGTGCAGGATGCCCGCAGTTTTGGGGGATGGGTAGAGATCGATCTGGATCAGGCTGTAATGCTTTTTACCGATGGGGTTAATCTGAGGTTTCATAAAGAGGGGGAAAAGCGACCGGCTAAACATCAACTGCTGCTGGAATTCGACGATGGCACTGCTCTCAGTGGCGTGGTGCAAATGTACGGGGGATTACTCTGTTTTCGCGAGGGTGAATTGGACAACCACTATTATAATGTAGCGAAGGAAAAGCCTTCTCCGCTGTCCGCCGGGTTCGATCAGGACTATTTTGATAAAATGGTCAATGAGCCGGCGGTGCAGAAGCTAAGCGCCAAGGCATTTCTGGCCACCGAACAGCGCATACCCGGCCTGGGCAATGGCGTCCTGCAGGATATCCTCTATAACGCTCACATCCATCCCAAAAGGAAGATAAAAGACATAAGCTCCGATAAACGGGGTGCTTTATACCATGCGGTTCAGGGGACTCTGTTAATGATGGCCATGGGGGGTGGTCGTGACACGGAAAAGGACCTCTTTGGCAATCCCGGAGGCTACCAGACCAGTTTGAGCAAGAATACAGCCGGCAAGACCTGTCCGCATTGCTCGGGGACCATCCGAAAGGAAACTTATCTGGGCGGGAGTATCTATTATTGTGATGGGTGCCAGGTCTTATAGTACTGCTTAAATAATGCCACTTTAAAGATATACCTGCAGGCAAGACAGCTAGCCGGCAGTCGCAGTTGTTATTCTTCTAGTTTGCCATAAGAGCTGATGTCGTGAATATTTTTCGCAAAGAAAAGTATCATTTTTAATGACAGGTGAACAGGCAGGAGCGGATTCCATCCGCTGCGACAGCTGCCGGGTAGTTATATAGAAAGCGGGGGTAGACATGAGAAGCAACTTCTTTGTGAAGTCCCATGGATTGGGCAATGAGTACATTATTCTGGATGAAGCCAGTATTGATTTTCCGTTGACGGTAAAGGCAATTCGGAGAATATGCAATGTCCATCATGGGATAGGTTCTGACGGCATATTGCTGAGGGTTCCCGCGATACGGGCCGACTTTGCCGTAAGGATTTTCAACCCGGACGGCTCGGAGGCCGAGAAGAGCGGCAATGGACTGAGAATATTCTGCAAGTATTTATATGACTATGGTTACGCCGGTTCCCGCTTTACGGTGGAAACCAAGGGGGGGATCGTGACGGCCGAGGTGTGTGAATTGTCCGGGGGGAAGGCTCACCAGATCAGAGTCGATATGGGGCGGGCTACCTTCGTATCCCGGGAGGTCCCCACCGTTTTTGAGGAGGAAGAGGCCCTGGGCATCGACCTGGAGATAGCCGATCGTGTATTTAAGGTATACTGTGTTTCGGTCGGCAACCCGCATTGCGTTGTTTTGCAGGATGAACTGGATCTTAATGATATATTGAAATACGGCAGTTTGCTGGAGAACCACAGCAGCTTCCCCAATCGCATTAATGTTCAGTTTGCCCGGGTTATATCGCCCCGCGAGGCGGAGATTCTGATTTGGGAACGGGGCGCCGGCTATACCCTGGCTTCCGGGAGTTCATCTTGTGGCGTCGCCAGTGTACTGCGCAAGCTGGGGTTGATCGAGCCATCCGTCACCATCCGTATGCCGGGGGGCGAACTGCAGATTGAGCTGGATGACGATTTCAACATCAGGATGACCGGGCCGGTGCGGCAAATCGCGGAAGGGACCCTCAACCCCGAATTGCTTGCGGATCTGGAGCTTTAATGACTCGCCGCGCTGAGGCGGAAAAGTTCGGCATAGAGTTACAACATTTTTCAAAGTATACAAAACAACTGATAAATCCTATGTTACAATTCAATATGACACTCAAAATTATGGAGGGGAACCATGAAGAAGACGTTTGTTGAATTGGAACAATTGAAGGATATTGTCAAAGAGTATCCCACCCCATTCCATTTATACGACGAGAAGGGCATCCGGGAGAACGCCCGGCGCCTTTACCAGGCCTTTGCCTGGAATCCCGGCTACAAGGAATATTTTGCGGTCAAGGCAACTCCGAATCCTACCCTGCTCAAGATATTGAAGGAAGAGGGCTGCGGGGTGGATTGTTCATCCTATACCGAGTTGATGCTTAGTGACGCTTGCGGTTTTGCCGGCAGCGACATCATGTTTTCATCCAATGTTACGCCCCGCGAGGACTTTGTGTTGGCCCGCCAGTTGAATGCCACTATCAATCTGGATGACATTACCCACATAGATTTTCTGGAAAAGGTGGCCGGTATTCCGGAGACCATAAGCTGCCGCTACAATCCCGGCGGTGATTTTGTTATAAACAACCTGATCATGGATACCCCGGGTGAGGCCAAGTATGGGTTCACCCGAGCGCAGCTTAGTGAAGGGTTTAAAATTCTGCTGGGCAAAGGGGTCAAACACTTCGGCTTGCATGCCTTCCTGGCCAGCAACTCGGTGGATAACAATTATTATCCCACCCTGGCCCGCATACTGTTCAAAACCGCGGTGGAGCTCCAGCAGGAAACCGGGGCGCATATCGCCTTTATCAATTTTTCCGGGGGTATCGGCATACCTTACCGGCCGGAGCAAGAAGCACCTGATATCTTCGCTATTGCCGACGGGGTGCGCCAAGTCTACGAGGAAATACTGGTACCCGCCGGGATGGGCGACGTCGCCATCTACACCGAACTGGGCCGGCATATGACCGGGCCATACGGCTGTTTGGTGACCACCGCTATCCATCGCAAGGAAATCCACAAGAACTACATCGGGCTGGACGCATGTGCCGCCAATTTGATGCGTCCGGCTATGTACAAGGCCTATCATCATATTACGGTAATGGGCAAAGAGAACCAGCCGGCTGATCATATGTATGATGTGACTGGCGGCCTCTGTGAGAATAATGATAAATTTGCCATTGACCGCATGCTGCCGGCGGTGGACATGGGGGATCTGGTGGTAATACATGACACCGGGGCCCACGGTTATGCCATGGGCTACAATTATAACGGGAAACTGAGGTCATCCGAAGTGTTGCTCAGAGAGGACGGGAGTGCCCAATTGATAAGGCGTGCCGAGACCCCATCCGACTACTTCGCCACCTTCGATTTTGACGATACTGTTAATACTAAATTAGTTTCCACGAAAAAGAGCCGCTAGGCTAAGCATTAACATAATACCTGAGTCAAAGGGCTGCTGTTATGGCAGCCTTTTTGCTTGGGGGCGCATCTTACACCCGGGCTTCGGAAAAAATAACAAAAAAGCACCGGGTGATGAGTATGAAACGATTGCTGATTTTGGGCTTCATCATGGGGATGATTTATTATACGCTGGAGGGCTTTTGGCGCGGCTGGAGTAATATCGCCATGTTGTTTGTGGGTGGCTTGTGCGGAGTATTGGTCGGGCTGCTGGACGAGTATCCCCAGTTCATTCGTTTAAAGATTTGGCAGCAGACGGTGATTGCCTGGCCGCTGGTACTGACGGTCGAAATCATTGCCGGGTTCATCCTGAATATCTGGCTGGGGCTGGGTATTTGGGACTACACCGGCATTCCCGGCAGCCTATACGGGCAAGTATGTTTGCCGTATGCAGTTCTGTGGCTGTTCCTGATACCCTTCGGCATCTGGTTGGACGACTGGCTGCGCTGGAAGTTCTTTGACCAGGAGAAACCGCCGGAGCTAATCAGCATATACCGAGACCTGCTAACCCTGAAGTAATAGATTAATAGACGCAGATCTACGTAAATCTGCGTCTATTTCGTTCTCTTCACTACCTCCCCCCGATTTATGGTCAATAAACTGATATGTTATACTTAGGCAAAATTATGAAAAAGGCTGTCGGGCATTGAATATCAAAGAAATGAGAATAGAAACATCTTGGGAGCTCTTTAACGAACATCGTTCTTGTGACTTTTAATAAAGAGCAAATCAGCTATAAAGGCAAACTGGAAATAGTTCTTTTCTGATATCTTATTCAAGAAACTTTCAGGAACTCTTCAGCAGGTATTCAGCTATTAAGATGATACTAGAGTAGAAATATGCAAACAGGGTGGTGCATCTACATGCAGCAGTTGAAGGGCATCAAGATACTGGTGGTCGATGATGAACCGAATATCCTGCAGTTTTTGGAGCTGGGCCTGCAGAATGAAGGCTTCGAGGTTCAGACGGCTCAGGACGGGATGACCGCCATGACCATGATCAAGAGCTTCCAGCCCCAGGTGGTGGTTTTGGATGTAATGATGCCGGGAATGGACGGCTTCGAAGTCTGCCGCATGCTGAAAAAATCTGAAAATGTAGCGGTTATTATGCTGACGGCTCGGGATGAGGTGGATGATCGAGTTAAGGGACTAACCATGGGGGCTGACGACTACATGGTCAAGCCCTTTAGTTTTGAAGAGCTGCTGGCCCGTATCTACGCGCGGATCAGGAATCAATTTCCCACGCTCTTTGGGGAAGTGGTTATCGGCCCTTTCCATATCGATGACCGCCGCAAGGAGATCAAGCTGGAAGAGCGGGTGCTGGACTTGTCGCCCACCGAGTATGAATTGCTCAAATTCATGGTATTAAACCACGGCTTGGTGCTCAGCAAGAACATGATACTGGACCGGGTCTGGGGCTATGATTTCGGCGGCGAGAAGAATATTGTGGAGGTCTATATAAGATCGCTGCGGGACAAGTTAAACGACAAGGAACACCAACTGATTAAGACCCTCCGCGGCTCTGGCTACCGGGTAGACCTGCCGTAGGGGTTTTTAAAGGAGCAGGGGATTTTGGAGAAGGGTATTAGTTTCAAGGAATTGGTTTCGCCCAACTCGTTAAGGGTGCAATTGCTGTCCAGATCGCTGATTATTCTGGCGGTATTGCTGGTATTGGTGGGCGTTTTGCAATACGTTTTTATGAAAGACCTTATCTATCGGGATAAGGCGCAAACCTTGCGCAGTATAGCTATGTCCGGCCCCCCGCCGGACATAAATCGCTTTGGCCTGGATGGAGCGGGAGGAAAAGGAGATTTCCGCGATCGGCCCATGATATTCATGAGCGATGCCAGCCTGGCCTATATTGACGAGCAAGGCAATTTTTCCGTGATTGCCCGGGGCAAGGACGGCAATAATCCTCCGCAGCTTTCCGCCGGGCTATATAAGGAAGCACTCGGGGCTGATCGGAGAGAGGGCTACATAATAAGCGAGGCTGGCGGCAGCGAGCAATTAGTGGTCCTGCATCATACCCGGGACCCCTTTGGCGAAAATGAGGGGCTGGTGCAGATCAGCACGCCAACCGCGCCGCTGCAATCTCTGCTGCTTAACCAGCTGCTGGACTTCCTGCTGCTGGCTCTGGTGGCCTTGGTGATTGGACTCCTGGCTTATTTACCGGTGATGAGGAAGACTCTGGACCCCTTATCCAATATGGTGGAAACCGCGGAACAAATCGATGCCGGCAATCTCTCCCGGCGTTTTCCCACGGAGCAGGGGCAGAGCGAGATCGACGGCCTGGCGGAATCGTTTAACGGTATGTTGGAGCGCTTGGAGGCCTCTTTTGCTGCGGAGAAGGAAACCCAGGAGCAGATGCGCCGCTTTATAGCGGACGCTTCCCATGAACTGCGGACGCCGCTGACCTCGATAAACGGCTTTTTAGAGGTGTTGCTGCGGGGCGCCGCCGACCAGCCCGAGCAGCTGCACCGCTCCCTGGAGAGTATGCACAGCGAATCGCAGCGTCTGAAGAAACTGGTGCAGGATCTGCTGCTGTTGACCAAACTGGACCGGGCCCCCCAGGCCGAACTGTTACCGGGTAGATTGGATGAATTGTTATGGAACATGGAGCCCCAGTTGAGGGTATTGGCCGGCGGACGCCGGGTTGAGTTTGACTTGGCTTCCCGCGTTGCTTGCCGTTTTGATGAGGACAAGCTGAGACAGGTGGTGCTTAATCTGTTCCAAAATGCTGTCCAGCATACCGACGCCGAACAGGGTCTGATTAAGATTATTCTCAGACCGGCCGAGCCGGGAGTGGAATTGGTGGTGCAGGATAATGGCCCAGGTATTCCCGGCGAACACCTGCCCCATATATTTGAGCGCTTTTACCGCAGTGATAGCTCCCGGGTGCGTAAGCATGGCGGAGCCGGCCTGGGCCTCGCCATAACCCAGTCCATTGTTGAACTCCATAACGGCAGGATCGAGGCGGTCAGCCAGGAGGGCCAGGGGGCGACTTTTCGGGTCTGGTTCCCGGGTTATAGCATACAAGCCTAAGGGGTTAACCGGGAGGTTAGAGAGAGGGAGGTTCTTTTTGTTGACGAAAAGCCGACAAAAAGAACCTCCCTTTGTTTGTCGGCTTTCAGCATTTATTCAGCTTGTTCTTAAACAATATTAAGTTTATGCTAAGCGTCATTTCAGTTAGGGTGGGTAGTATTTATTTAGATTAACTGCCAAGGGGCAGTTTTGCGCCGGGAGATGATAAGCGTGGAAAAAGCGATTAAATACTCCATAGTAATACCCGTCTTTAATGAAGAGGAGGTCCTGCCTGCTACCTATGGCCGTCTCACTTCGGTTATGCAGGATATCGGAGAACCCTATGAGCTTATCTTTGTCAATGATGGCAGCCAGGATTCGACCTCGGATATCGTCGCCGATTTGATGCGGGGTGACCGGCGCGTTCGCCTGCTGGATTTTTCCCGTAATTTTGGCCACCAGATCGCTATTACCGCCGGAATGGATTATGCATGCGGAGAAGCCATAGTAATAATTGATGGTGACCTGCAGGACCCGCCTGAGCTTATCCCGCGTATGATTGAGAAATGGCAAGCGGGTTATGAGGTGGTCTATGCCCGCCGTTCCCGGCGCCAGGGGGAGACCTGGTTGAAGAAGGGAACCGCGGCATTGTTCTATCGTGTCCTGGGCACCCTGACGGAAACCCCGATTCCGCTGGATACCGGCGATTTCAGACTAATTGACCGCCGGGTTTGTGACGCCATGCGGGGTATTCGGGAGAAGAACCGTTTTGTTCGCGGGCTGGTGAGTTGGGTCGGCTTCAAGCAGACGGCCGTCGATTATGTTCGCGAGGAACGCTGGGCCGGGGAATCCAAGTATCCCTTGCGAAAGATGCTCCGCTTCGCCTGGGATGGTATCTGTTCCTTTTCCTATAAGCCGTTGCGGATCAGCACCTGGTTGGGCGCCCTGGTCATTCTGGTCAGCCTGGTTTATTTGGTGATTTCACTCTCGCAGGGGTTATTGGGCCATACCGCTATTAACGTACAAACCGAGCTGCTGGTTGGAGCATATTTGCTAAGTGGCGTGGTTTTACTGGCTTTAGGCATTGTGGGGGAGTATATCGGCCGCATCTGCGATGAGAGCAGGGGCCGTCCGCTGTATATCCTGCGTAATCAGAAGGAAGCCGCCCAGAGCAAGGTAAGAGAGGTGAAGCGGCGTGTTCAATAGGTGGAGCAGGTTTCTGCGGTTTTGTACGGTTGGTCTGGGCAACACCGCTATCGATATTCTTTGTTTCTTTGTTTTAACCATAAGCGGAGTGCCCTATTTGGCTGCTCAAATCGCGGCGTATTCCGCCGGGATGGTCAACAGCTATATCTGCAACCGGCACTGGACCTTCCGCATGAGGACCAGCAGCGATGGGAAGGAGATGCTGAGATTTCTGGCCGTCAATCTGGTATCGTTGGGGTTTTCTTCGCTCCTGTTGTTGGTTTGCTATGATGTTGGTCGGCAAGCCTTATGGATAAGCAAGTTAATTGCCACTGGCGGCGGACTTTTATTGAATTATGCGGGCAGTCACTGGTGGGTGTTTCAGCGTAGCGGGACCGGGGTTATACATCAATAAGCGGAATAGGGGGAAGAAAATTGCGGCTGTTACTTATTGAACAAGGGGGAAAAAGCGGGGAATCGTTGGCCAAAATCCTTAAACAAAACAATAATTCGGTCGACCTGACGCCCAACGGAGTCCTGGCTTTGGAAACGCTGAATTTGAACAAGTATGACATAATTATCTTCCACAATATGCATGAAAACTACCTGGGGACCTTGCAGAACATTCGGAAACGCGGCAACACTACGCCGGTGCTGATAATCTCCGGCCTGGACGATGTGGCTAGCTGTATCCGGGCACTGGACAACGGCGCGGATGATTACCTGTGCCAGCCCTGTGATGTCGGGGAGTTACTGGCTCGCATCCGGGCCTTGCACCGCCGGGACAGTGAGGTCTACCACCATGACGAATACCGGCTGGGTGAATGCACCTTTTTGCCGACCCAGTGTATGATTCGGCGTAATGAGGAAATAGTTTGGCTTACCCTGAAGGAGTCCATGATACTGGAATACCTGATGCGGCATGAAGATCAGGTGATAACCAAAGAACAATTGCTGCAGCGTATTTGGGGCTACAATTGTGAAGTTGAATATAACAATATCGAGGTTAACATATCCCATCTGCGCAAAAAATTAGCGCCTATGCAAATTAATGATTATATCCAGACGGTGCGGGGAATCGGTTACCGCTTCACGGAGTCCCGCAATGCCGTGCTGGTTACCTCTTAGTTTATGTGAAAAATGCTTTGATAAAAGTTACACAGTGCCCGGTATTTTAAGTAAATATTAAGGATTGCCTCCGATAGATATCAATGGGAATGCAGAAGAGATTATAGAGCGATGCTGGAGGTGATAACAGGCAAAGAGCTAGTCTTGAATCATTCCTTAGAATAATAGAAAGGAGGAATTGGACTTTGAACGCAATCAGCAGCAACTACAATAACATGTCTGTGCGCTGGTATTATAACAATATGATAAACAACCAAAACAACGCTTTATCTTCTTTAGCCAATACCAGTCAGACGCAATCAGGGGATTCCATCCAAATATCTTCTAAAGTACTGGCATTTAGCCGCGCGAGCCAATCGTCATCTTCCACCGATGAGTTAAGCAACCTGCTGGACCAGTTGGTGGCTGAAGGTACTATCACCGAAGATCAGGAAGAATCCATCAAGAAGGCCCTGGAAGAGGGGATGACGGCAACTGCCGCCAATAGCCAGAGCACGTCGACCGCTCAGCCGGCCGATCCGTTGGATGATCTGGTAAGCTCCGGCGTGATTACCGCCGATCAACAGTCAGCGGTGAAAGAGGCCTTTGAGTCGGTTTTTGGCGCGCCACCGGCCCCGCCAACTCAGAATAGCGGCAGCAGCGAGCAGGTAGACCCGCTGGCCTCGCTAGTGGAATCCGGTGTACTTAGCCAGGAACAGGCGGATGCAGTCAAGAGTGCTCTACAGTCGCAGGGTCCCCAAAAGATGCAGGGACCGCCCCCCGGACCTCCGCCGGGCCCACCGCCCACGGAGGCATCATCCGCCACCAGTGATAGTTCTGATATCAGTAGCTTTATCGAAGAGATACTGGCTAACCTGGTTGAGGACGGCACTATAAGCGATGACCAGGGAACTCAGATCGACGGAACGCTGGAGTCTCTGTTCTCCACCACTGAAACCTCTGAAGAGGATTCAGACGAGAATGTGCTGGACAGCCTGGTCAGCAACGGGGCCATCAGCCAGGATCAGGAGAACGCAGTGGTAAAAGCCTTTGCCGAGGCCATCAGAATGTACACGATGAACACCAATAGCATGTTCCTGTAGGATTCCCAATCTCACACCTTAATAATATATTCCTTCTCAAAGGGCCGGGTAACCGGCCCTTTGAACTTGGCGCAGCTTACCATTAATATTGCTCCGTTTTGCCGGCCAGCTTCTCCATAAAGAGAAAGATATTACGGCTGAGGAGCAATTGGAAACTCAGCTTGTTATCGGAGAGTTCCAGGCCGGTCAGTTCCCGGATGCGGCTGAGCCGGTAGCCCAGGGTATTTCGATGAATGGATAAGTGCCCCGCAGCCTGCACCAGGTTTTGCGGGTAGTCCAGGCAAGCCCACAAAGTATCCAGAAGGTTGCTGTTGTGCTTCTTATCGTAATCGGCCAGGGTCAAAACCACGGGATGGCAGAAGGAGAGAAGATTAGCCTGGGCGGAGATCAGATTCAGCAGGTGAAAGGTCTTAAAGTCTTCATAAAAGAACAAGCGCCCCCCGGCTTCCATGACCAGGGCCATTTCCAGAGCCATGGCTGCCTGGTCATAGTGCTCCCGCAGCTCGACCAGGCGGTTGAAGGGGCGGCTGACTCCCGCTCGCAGGTTGCTGTCCTGCAGGTAGCTGTTCAAACGCTTTTGCAGGGATTGGCTCAGGGTGTTCTTCTGGCGCAGATCCAGCAGCGCGGTAAGATGGTTTTTGTAAAAGACTGTTTTCGAACCGGCAAAGAGTGATTCGGTCGTCTGCCGCAGGTAATCGCTGATCCCGGTGGCGTTGTATTCCCTCTGCAAATCCAGGGTGAGAACACAGAAGTAATTACCGGTGGGGAATTTGATGCTGCGAGCTCTCTCCAGGGCGACCTCTTCCTGGGTGATGGTGTTGCCCAGCAGATCGAGGATGAGGTTCTGGTGAGCCAGCGATCTGGCGTCACCCCAGAAATCGCCTTTGCGCATTTCCACCGCGATGACCTGGACTATGAGATCCATTACCTCATAGTCCCGCGCCGTGAATTCCCGCCCATTGCCCAGCAATATCACATAGCCCACCAGATTGCCGTCAACCTCTATCTTGCAGTTGAGCCGTTCCAACTCTTCATTGGCCCAGGATACGGTGATAAAGGGCTCAGAGCTGAGGGCGGCATTGGCCAGAATACCGCGATTTTTCATGATGTTTACCATATCCCAGGGGAAATAGCCCAGTTCAAAGACCTGTTTCCAGCCCGGTTCGTCTATGCCCTGCAAGAGGGAGTGGGTAAGCACCTTGAAGCTGGTATCGATGAGGATGACCGAACGGTTCATAATACGCGCGCCGATATCGATCATACCCTGCAGTCCGGCCCCTTCCAGCATGGTATGAATAAGTGAAACCGCGTAATTCCCCATATCATAACTGGCGGCCAGCATATCCTGGATGGCGTTAAAGACGGTCTTCATACTGAAGCGGTCCCGGATCCATATGACATTGGAGTTCGCCAGGGGATTGGGATCAAAAGGGAGTTCTTCGCCCAGCAGTATCAGGTTGGCCCGGTTAGATGACGCGAAATCGGGGGTGATATCCGCACAGTTAGCCATGTACAGGATAGCGGAGTAGTATTCCTTTTCCTCCCCGTCCATCCAACGCACCCGGGTGATGGGGATGGGCTCGGCCTTGGTTTTATATAGAATTGGTGAAAATGCTTGCAGTCCGTCACAAATGGCTTCCAGACTCATGGGCATATGGCTTTCGCTCCTCGCCGATTATATTGCTTAAGTAAATGTTAGTGCGATTCGCACAAAAAGTGAAGCGAAATTTCGTTTTTTAGCCCGTATTTTACCGCTCCATTTGGTGTTAAGATGCAATTAGTTAAATCAACCGACGAGAGGAGGGGTACAAATGCAGACAAGTGCTTGCAGGAAATGGGAGCCGAGTGAAAATAGCGATGCCTTAAATATGACTTGGCCGGAAGTGATGAATGAGACGGAACTGGCAGCTTTTCTGGAGACTCAGAGCGGAGCGGTAACCGCACCGGTAATAGCTTCCCAGTTGGGACTATCCGAAGACCGTGTCCGGATCATACTGGACAACCTGGCCTTACAGGGGCTGGTTTCCAGCCAGGTAGTGATAGAGAGACGGTATCAGATAGTTAATGCTGTTCCTCGGCCGGCTGTTGACCGCGACTCGTTGGGTAATCGGCTTCAGGCTGCGGTGGATGAGTATTTAGGGGAAAAATACAGGTGGAATATCTAACATATAAAATTCGTTGCAGTACTAGATATTAAACCAGTTAACAATAAGGGCTGGTCCAAGCGGACCAGCCCTTATTGATCTGAAGATTGCTTTGCTATTGCTCGCAGCAGCAGGGCTATTTGATTTCCACCAGATTGCGACCTTTTTGTTTTGCCCTATACATAGCCGCGTCTGCTTTACGGATAACTGCTTCGATGTTGGCATCGCTGGCTTCCAGCTGAGACACTCCCAGACTCACGGTTATTCGGAAAGGAGTCCCTTCATAGTTAATCGGGATTTCCGCCACCCAGGCCCTTAAGCGTTCCGCCACTTGCATAGCTTCGGCCAGGCCGGTGTGGGGGAGGATGATTAAAAATTCCTCGCCGCCCATGCGGCCCAGAATATCTTGCCCGCGCAAACACTCGATGCAGCTGTTCACCAGCGAACACAAGGCCTCGTCGCCGGCGGCATGGCCGTGGTTGTCATTTACCAATTTAAAATGATCGATATCCATCATCAATAACGCCAGCGGTTCATGATAACGCCTGGCCCGTTCAAATTCCTGACGCCCCAGTTCCATTACGGTTCGGCGATTATATATTCCGGTCAGATAATCAGTGGTGGCCAGGGTGCGCAACTCGCTCTCCAACCGTTTATGTTCGCTGATATCCATCAGGGATGCGATACTGCGGCCGGTACCCGGTACCATGGTGGTGCTGCATAAAACCTGCCCAATTCCGCCGTCCTTTTTCAAAAAGTGGAATTCGTAGCGGGAGGGGGAGAGTTCCGGGCTGGTCCGGCGCAGAAAATGATAAGACATAACCCGCTCCCGGTCTTCGGGGGCAATAAATTCGGCTATGCTCATCTTACCTTCGATTTCCTCTTTGCGGTAGGCGGATAGTCTCGACCATTCGGTATTGGCCAGCCGGATGACGGAGTCTTCATCGATTATAATCGATGCGGATCCGGTATTTTCAAAGATAGCCCGGTACAGTTCTTCAGACTGGGCCAGTTTTTCCTGCTGGGCCTGGAGTTCCTCGTGGGCTTTTATAAGCTTGGCCTGCGATTCCCGCAGATCCTCGGCTATCGCCTCTACTTCTTCATAGCTGGCTGATAGTTCCTGCATGGTTCTTTGCAGGTCCAGGTTTTGTTGCCTTATTATCATTTCAGCAGCCTTTTGCTTGGATATATCGGTGGCTACCGTCAAAAGGCACATCTCGCCTTCATACACAAAGGCGCGCATAGAGGTCTGAGCATACAGGACCGAGCCATTTTTATGACGGAAGCGGGCTTCCATGTTGCGGACTTCCCCGTTTTGCTTGAGTTGTCTGACTACTTCCCCGCGCTCGTCGGGATCTACCCAAATGCCGATATCCAAAGCGGTTTTTCCAATGCAATCTTCCCGGGTATAGCCTAGAATGCTGGTTAAGCAATCATTTATGTCATAATACAGTCCGTCGCCGAACCGGCTGATAGTGATGGCTTCCGGCATAAGGGTGAAGACCCGATTGAAGTGCTCGTGACTCTGCTGCAGGGCCAGGTCGTTCTGGACAATCATGGTTACGTCGGTCACCATAACCAGAACCAACTGGCGATCATTGGAGTTTATCAGCGAGGCCCGGACCAGTATGTTAATGGGTTTTTCCTGGCCAATATCGATTAAAGCGGACCCTTCATAGTAACCGGATTCATTCATCTTGGCCCGGTACTTTTCATAGAGATAGCGAACATCGCTATGCAGAAGCTGCTTGACGTGCCGGCCCTTCAATTCTTCCAATGAATAACCATAGGTGGCGCAGAAACGCGGATTAGCATCTTCAATGTATCCATCCCAATTAAGCACTAATATGCCTTCATTGGCGTAATCGAAGATGACATGATAAAGTTCCTCTTCACGTGAGCGCCCTTTGGCAACCATTAATTCACCTGCATTCGGTCTGCCTGAAGCCCTGGGCAGTTTATTTGGTAATAAGGAATATATGCAAAATTTGTACCACAAAAAATAGAAAAAGTAGTGATTGAAGGTTTTGCGTGTAATGGTTGGTGACATAACAATGTGATGCCATATAATTCAGGTTGAATATATTGAGTGACTTACCTTTGTGTAATGGTCCTATTACATAATTGTATATCACAACTGTAGATGAGGAAAGCCAGTTTATAAGGGTTTTGGCCAATATTTGTTATTTAGTCCGAGGAAGGTCCTAGTCCATATAGCCTAGTATATTTGTATGGTAAAAGATTCGAAATGAAATGACAAGTCCTAGTTATTTTATGGCATAAACATAAACACCCTCACCTCGCAAATTACGCAGGGTGAGGGTGTTCTCTATAACTATTTATTGATTGGGTCGATTTTTAAGCAGCTCCAGCAGGATCTTCTTATCATTCAGAGCCGGATTATCCACCACTATATCCAGTAAATAATCCAGGGCCTCGCCGATGGCCTCGCCGGCATCATAGCCCAGAACCATCAAATCGTAGCCGCTGATGTCCAGATCATGGGTAGTCAAGGGTTCCCGGCGGGACAACATCTCCCAGCACTTGTTTCTTACATGCATAATCCGTTCGGCATCCCGGCCGGAACGTTCAGTACCTTTTATATCAGCCAACTGCAGTTCAAAGAGGTTATCGAGGTTGCCGGGTCCGACCCGGCGTATCAGGCGCTTGATGCTCAATTCGCTGACATTGTAGTAGTTGTTCATGTGTTCCTTGATCAAGGCGCAGACAGCATTGAGGGTCTTACGGTCAAAATTGAGGCGGGTGAGGATCCCGCGGGAGGTCTGGGCGCTCAAACTGGCGTGCCCGTAGCAGTGGCCCTCTCCCTTTTCATCGATGGTCAGGCAGTTGGGCTTGTCGACATCGTGGAACAGAGCCGCCAGACGCAGCGCCAGGTTGGGTTTGGTGTGGTCCAGCACGACCAGGGTATGTTCAAAAACATCCTTATCATGGAATGTACTGTGCGTATCAAAGCCGATGGTGGGCATCAATTCGGGAATCAGCTTTTCCAGCAGCCCCAGTTCCAGCAGGCGCCGGATGCAGATGGAAGGAGTATCCGTCAGCATGATCTGGGTAAGCTCGTTGGCGACTCTTTCACAACTGCCGAATAACAGTTTATCTTTAAGGTCGGCAATGGCCTGCAGCAAGCTGTCATCCATTTTGAAGCCCAGTTGCGACTCGAAACGGACGGCGCGCAGGATGCGGACCGGATCTTCGGCCAGCTTATTCATACAGTCGCCGGCGCACTTTATAACCTGATGCTGTATGTCCTCCCATCCGTTAAAAGGGTCAATCAGACCGGTTTTTTCACTATAGGCGATGGAGTTCATGGAAAAGTCGTTGAAGCCCAGTTCTTCCTCAATGTTATCGGAAAAACGATTCTCCTCTCCGGTACGGAAGGTATTGATGCGGTAGCTGTTGCCCTGAAAGATCAGAGAAACACTGCTGTAATCCTTGAGGGTAGGAATGGCCCGGAAGCCCTTCCGGTCGTCAAATAGCTGCACAATATCCGGGGGTAAGGCATTGGTGGCTATCTCCCAGCTTATCGGGTTGATTCCCCGCAGCGAATCACGGATACAAGCGCCGTAAACGAAGGCTTGGAAGCCGGCTGAGTCTAAAATATTGAGAATAACTGAAACATTGGAAGGTATGTCGATTCTCATGGTTCAACCTCCATTTTACTTAGAACTACTACTATATATATTCATTCGGCAGACATGCGTTATCTCCTGCCGGCTGCCAGTAAATATGACGGTTGAGGGGACCGGGCGGTGACAGATTGAATAGTAATCCAATTGCGGAGCAACAATAAAGCAGATCATATTTAAGGGGAGTTTGCCATGAATCTGGTAATAATTCGCACCCTGATCCTATACGCCGCGGTGGTAATATTTCTGCGTATCATGGGGAAACGGCAGATTGGTCAGCTTCAGCCCTACGAGTTGGTGGTTATCATCATGATCTCGGAATTGGCGGCAATTCCGATGCAGAATACCGGCATACCGATTATCAACGGCCTGGTTCCGATTTTTATCCTATTTGCCGCTGAGGTGGTGCTCTCATTTACCGCCTTGAAGAGCGAACGGGCGCGGGGGGTTATCTGCGGCAAGCCCAGCATTCTGATTGCCAATTCCCGCATCAATGAAGAGGAAATGCGCCGGCTGCGCTACAATATCAATGATCTGCTGGAACAACTGCGCCTGAAGGATGTTACCAATATAAGTGATGTGGAATATGCCATCCTGGAAACCGGCGGACAGCTCAGCGTGATACTCAAATCGCAAAAAAGGCCGGTTGAGCCGGCGGATCTGGGTATTGCCACCGGGTATGAAGGCTTGTCCACTACCGTGGTCGTCGATGGACATGTTATTCATGAGAATCTGCGGAAGGTCTTTCTTAACCTGGATTGGCTGAAAGCGGAGTTAAATAAAGATGGAGTAAGAAAATTCTCGGACGTATTCTTTGCCAGCGTCAATCCGCAGGGCGAACTGTTCTACCAGTTAAAACAATAGGAGGGCTAATCTATGAGGATGTTGACGATTATCGGGGTAATCCTGGGGCTGCTGATTGGCAGCGGTGGATGGATAAACCACGCGCTGCAGGATGCGGCGGAGCGTTTGGCAAGCCGGGTGGAACAGGTAAGTATGGATCTGAAACGGGGTGACTGGACAGCCGCTCGCAACGGGAGCGAGCAGCTGCATAGCTCCTGGAAGGAGGACGCCCGCTGGTGGCCGGTGGTATTGGACCACCAGGAGATAGATAATATCGAATTCACCATGGCCCGCACCGGTGAATATGTAAAGAATAAGGATTTGGCACTGGCGCAGGGGCAGTTGGCGGAACTGAAGCTGATGGTCGAGCATATCCCCCGTAAGGAGAAGGTTAACTTGGAGAACATTCTCTAAAGCGGTGACGCTCGCAGCCAGGGCTGCACCGAAGGATAATTTACCCGCCAACCGCTGCCGGTGGGTATCAGCAAGACTTGACCGTGTTGGGAGAATATACGTGAATTTCCCGTATATTGGACACGCAAGCTGACCTGAAAGCTTATGGCAGACTGCTGTGCTACACTATCCAACTTTATTGATTGGATGGACTTAATATCCTCCGCCAGTTTGTTCTGCCCTGTCGCACTGGCCATACCGCAGACAATGGTGGCATCACCTTGGTTTAGGGCAGTAAAAAACGCTGTTACTAACTCGGTGGGCGGCATGGCGGCAAGCCGGTTATCCAGCACCCCGGCCGCCTTCCAGATCATCATCTGATGAGCGGGATCGACCTGAGCGCTGCCGTGGGTGCGGCTGTCGCGAAAATGCAGACAGAAGTGGCCGTTGAAGCGGTTTCCCCGGATAGCTCCGCTTCCGTGCGGCATACCCGCCATCGAAGCGGCTATGCGGGCGCCATTATCCAGAGTCACGATAACCGCCCGCCGCCGCCAACTCCATTTACCCTGATAAATATCTTGCATAACCGCCGTATCCCCGGCGGTCAGCGGCTGTACGTCGGCGTGACCGCTGCCGGCCCGTCGCTGCACCCGGAAGCTCTTTCCGGTTTCGTAATCGGTTATAGTGGCCCGGGCATAGCGGGGAAAGATGCCTTTGACCTCCGGCCAGGCGAGAAATTCACCCCATTCCTGTGGCGAATCCAACTGCTGTTTTGCTTTTTCGTCCGCCGGTTTTTCAGGATTGATTCTGCCTGCCGCCAGCCAGGCCAGAAGCAGACAGACCAGGCCGCAAATAATGGCCGTCCGATACCGGGCCAGATTAATCACCATTTCCATCTTATCCTTCTCTGATTTTTCTTAGAAAGTATATTCAGATTAAAGACGAAAATGATAGAAATAGTCAGGGCCTTACTCAACCCAGAGTTAATCCAGCAATTCAAAATGCATGGAATCGCTGTAGCTGTTGCCCCAGCTGAAGCCGGCCGGCTTAAAGGCCTTTTCCCAGAGAACTAGGTTGGGGTCATCCGCTTGACTGGCCGGGTTGATATAGCAAAAATGGTCAGCGGCGTTGATATCAATGGCGATTCCCCAGGAATGGTTGCTGAGGCCCCGGCTGGGATTCCAGTTGACATGACGGGTGACGAAGGTTCCGTCCATGGTCTTGATTAGACTGAGCAGGGGCATCTCCCGGCCGTTGATGACGGCGGTGCCGTTTTTTATGTAATTGAAGGCGGCGATAAAATTATCAGCCGCATCTTTATGTACCTCGACCGACTGATTTAAACCGGGCAAAACAATGGTAACTATGTTTTCTTCCACCCAGGCCGGATCAATCTCAATGCGGCCTCCGCTGGTATCGCGGTAATGAAACTGTCCGTAAGAGCCCGACTGTTTACTTAACAGAGGATAGCCGGGGTCAGCATATGTATGGGGGTCTGAGCGGGAAACCTCGATTATAGGTGGTGATACCGCTTTTGGTTCGGCTGAAGGCTTGGTTTCAACTAGCCGGGTCGGTTCGGCGGGGCTCTGCTCACTGACCGGTTTTTTTGGCATCTCCTGCTTTGCTTCAACCACAATCATGCTATTGGCTGGCGGGGATTTTGGCTGGGGGA
>Ga0209340_1001118_pt1 | contig 21367 bp, 22 predicted proteins | sample EPASupsiteSAE323_FD_187266 | JGI IMG/M metagenome (GOLD analysis project Ga0209340, IMG submission 187266) | Bioremediated contaminated groundwater from EPA Superfund site, New Mexico - Sample SAE3-23 (SPAdes) (version 2) | ecosystem: Environmental > Aquatic > Deep subsurface > Groundwater >... | reverse complement strand
GGTCAACGATAGCATCCCTTAGTAGTTTGGCGGTTTGCAGTTTTGCGTTCTCGGAAAGAGCGCCAGCAATGGCCCTACCGCTGCCCACGACTGCCGCGCCGGTTATTGCCCCTGTTGCCCCACTCACCACTGCGCCACCGCCCGCCCCTAAAGCCGTAGCCATTACGTTCAGAACGGCACTCGTTACCTTTCTACCCACTGGTATCATTTCTTCGGGAGTGTTCACAAACTTCTCCCAGGTATTTGAACCGCCGGAATATGTCACACTCTTGTTTCTCGATAATGCTTTCATTAATCCGTGGTAATCGCGGAGGGATTGAACAGCATCATTGCCGTAATATTTCTTGATTATCGGTGCATACTCGCGGAGCAACTTTCCGGCTTCCTGTGTGGTGAAATATGGATTATCCGTAAGCCTGTCTACTCGCTTCGTTGCTAGCATCCTTTCAAATTCTTTCGGTATCTGGCCCTTGACAATTCCCTGCACCTCTGCCTCAAGTCCTAACTTCCGCAAGGTATGGATATTCTTTTTCAGATACCGCTCGGCTTGAATTACACTCATTTCACCATTCGGGGCCGTTTTTGCCAGCAGGTCATTGATAACGTGGGGCCGCATCTGTTCAGCCGCCTGTTTCTGCCCCACTGCCCTTACAAGGTCACTTGCGCCGGAAGGATTATAGAATCGGGAAGGTATTTGCTCATAAGGCAACCTTTGCCCTTCGATTTCGTTACCCTTTGCCAGTACCTTGCTTGTTGCGCCCCGGTCGAACCGTTCAAACTTCTGTCGGGAGAAGTCTTTTGCTGCTCGGTAGGCTCCTGCTATATCATCGGCTGGCTGAAGGTTACTGTTAAGTATTCCCTCGATTTCAGCCTTACGTTGTAATAGTCCAGGTTGTGATGCCCCAACTTGCCGAGAAGCAAGGGAGGTATTCACTTCAGCCAATTCAGCCCGCAACCGGGAAGGAAAGACCACCGTACCATTATGAAGTGCCACATCACCGGCATTGATAGCATCCGACATGGCGCGGAAGTCCGAACTGACACCCGCCTTCATATTCTGGTATACCCTTGCAAGGTTATTGTCTCCCGACCTAAGTGCCTTGGAAATATTGTTTGAAAGGGTCCGGTCTATTGCCCTCATGCCCTCAGTATTCTTCGGTATCTGTTTTATGTAAGCGAGAGTGTTATCAATCGCATCTTGTACCGGCTTCTCGTAAGGTTCGCTGGCCACTTTGCTTATGGCAGACTGAAGACCAATATTCGGCATCGGGTATGAAGGTACTTCCCCCCATATTACTTTCTCTGCCGCCTTCACTGGTTCAAGAGCACTATTAATCGACCCGCTGATATTGGCACCCACGGCTTGAGGGTCGGAGGCTCCGGGCAAAGGTCTGCCCTGTCCCAATGACCGCTTGACCCCATTCAATGCCGTCTCCCTCGCTCCGGTATCCTGCGTTGACAATGATTCCATCAAGTCGCTCTTTGCCGCCATGCTCTGCTCAAATGCCGCTGCTTTCGTACTGCCGGTCTGCTGCGCCGTGGTGAGGGGTTGACGTACTCCTGTTCTCTTCCGGATCTTCGCCACTTTCGCCGCGTTTGATGTTTCCCGTACGGTAGGATTGCCATACACATTTTCAAGGACATTACCGGCCTTCACTCTTGATGCTCCGGCTGAGTATGGTGCGCCGCCTCTCCGGGCGAGTGCCGCAACGCCAGAGTTGATTAACTTGCCGCCCAACTGCCCGCCCATTTCCATCATTACCCCGGTGCCAAGGTCTTTGAGGGTACTTAGTGTTGCGCTCTTGAGGTCGGGCGCTCCGCGTGAAACTCCTAATCCACGGTCAATGGCATCGGCAATCTTGTTGCCCGTAGCGTACCCAAGGCCAGCGCCAGGAACGGCACCAACTCCCAAAAGTTCAGGGGTGAGGGCCGCTCCAGCTACACCGCCAAGCCCTGCGCCTAGTCCGGTGAGTACCGGCCTTGCTATGCTTGATAGCGTCTGCGCTGTCTTTGACGGTCCTTGACGAAATTCGGCTTGCGGGGTAGCTTGCCCTGTCCTTTGCGGGGCATCCCCTTTCACCTTGCTAACGTCAATTGGTTCGGTATCCCATTTCACTTTTGACACATCTATGTTATTCGCCATACTCAACACTCCCGTCCGAGTATTGGACAACTTTACGCCCATTCATCATGCCGGTCCGTGTCACTTTGCGGCTGTCTACCGGCGGGGGAGATGAAGCACCACCCGTCAACCTGTCGCGCTTCTGATTCAGTTCACGCAAGATGCGCTTCATGCTGCCCATCTGTTCTTTTTCCGGCATCTTCGGGTCAATAGCACCCACGGCATCCAGTAATTTCTTACCCTCGGCGTCGGACAATTGCCCCATGCCCTTCATCTGTGAAACCATCGGGATAAACATCTGTGATTTGAAAGTATCCAGCTTAGTGAGATATCCAGCCCTGTCTGTGCCGGGAATGGCTACGGGGTTCAATAGTGAACTCTTGCCAGTTGCCGCCGCCTTGCCGGGGTGAGTAATAAGGTCGTTGAGGGATTCAATAGCTTGGTCAATTGAAGCCACGGAGCCAGCATCTTGCCGCTGCCTAATTTCATTCTTCCCTGCTGCCGGTCCACCGGGGATGGCTTGAAGATTCCCGTCATCATCCCACCGATAACCAGCAGGGGCTTTGCCTTGACCACCAGTACCATTTTTCATGCCCTGGATAGTTATGCGATTGCCTTGGTTCATCCTCGCTATATCCATGGCATTCTGCAACCTTGCGTTATTCATCTGCGCCTGTATCTCAGCCCGCAAAGCTGCACTTTCCTGCGCTGAATCGGCCCGGTTAATACTACCTTTCAACGTACCTAACGTCTGTATCCCTAACGGTGACTGATCTTGCGGCGTCATCGTGGCCGGATTCAGCCCAAACATGGCATTTCCTGCGTCTGCCCGGTCCTGTATCGCGCCCCGGTTCAAGTCGGCAAGGTTAGCCAGTGTTCCCGTTCTTGACCCTGCTGAGAGGGGAATAGTGTTGATGTCCTGTTGCGGTCCCTGGTTGACCGGCAGAGAATCCCATTGACTGTCAAGCTCTGCCACTTGTGCCAGTGACATTGGCTGATTATCCCAATTTGTAACTCCGTTACTTGTGCGAATGGGATTGAAACCGTCACTTCCCTGCGTGTATGCGGTGATGTTCTCGGAGTTGGGGAGTGTGTTGACTGTTGGGCCTACTGGCTGTTGTCCATTCTTTAGGAAGTTGGTCAGGGCGGTGTGCGGCTTCGTTCTCGGGTCATCTTCAACCAAGCCACCGAGTGCGTAACCTTGCCCCGGTGCTTTCTGTGGTGCAAGTTTAGCCTTTGCACCCTCTACCAGCTTGTTCAGCTTGTCAATGCCAAGAAAGCGCACCACCTCTTCGGGTATGACATACTCGCCCGTCTTGGCAGAGATAATAGTATCGTCACCGGGGGCGGGTTCCATCGGCGGGGGAGCCATCATCATTTCTGGGGGGATCATGCCGCCTTCAGCGAAGCCGGGGAACTTTACCCCTTGACCGAGGCTCGACAGTGCCGCCAATGTGCGCTTGTCCCCGCCACCTTGCCCGAATCCGATATCGTCAGCGGCAGAACCAAGGATGCTTTCGGCTTCACCGGGATTCAGTCTTGCTTCCAAGTTAGCAAGGTCGGCAAGTCCGATTCTGTCCCTGCCACTCATGCCGATGGAGAAACCGTTATTGATATTGGCACGTAGCTTGCTTATTAAATCGTCGTAGGCCATGATTACCCCTGTTATTCGGAAACGTCTTTAGTTTCAACATACGAAGCGGAATTGCTTGTGGTGTCGGAGGCAGAACCGGAGCCACTTGCACCAATCGAAGCGGTTGCAGATACGGACGTTGCAAAGGCCGAGAGGATGGAAGCGTTCAGTTGTGCTAGAGACTTCATACCCTCTATCCGCAAGTTGAGATAGTTTTTCATCTGCTCGATGCGGTTGCTGTCGGTCTTGTAATATGCTTCACTTCTCGCTGTTGCGCCCTTTACATCAGAGTCATACTTCTGCGTACTCGCCGCCAGTTCTTTTGAGCCAACTTCCACATCGGCAAGGTAGCCGTCCATCTCGGTCTTGAATACCACCGCCTGTGCGTTTGCCTTGGCTGCCAAGGCGTTATAGACTTCTGCCATGACTTTAACCTTTACCATCTGCGCCTCAAAGATTCTGATGATGATTTCCGGCTCCGTCTTCGCCGCTTCGAGGGATCGCAACTGGTCGGCAGAATGTTTTGTCTCCATTACATTCTCTAATTCAGTACCAACTTTCAAGTAAACTTCTTGCTGCGCTCGTGCCAGTTCTGCCATTTTCGTTGCAGTATCGAAAGAAACGGTCTGCTCTTTCTGTAGGTGCTCGGTATGGATAGCGGTCAAGGAAGCCGCCAGTGCTCCGTCAGGAAGTCCAAGATCGCCAGCCTCGTCATCTGCCCACATGGTCGATGCTGCGTCTAAAGCGTCCTGTCGCGCCTGCTCCCGGCGTAGCCTGTCCCGTTCAAAGATACCCGCTTCAATATCAGCCCCAAGCCCTGTGCCGCCATTCTCCACGCCATCTATCAAGTTGACCTTGAGGGCTTCCTTTAACTCGGAGGCGTAAGGAGAGTCACTGTAATTAAATCCAGGTATCGGCACATCGACATCAGGGATGGTCATTATCGGGAAGTCGATAGTGGGCGCAACGGGCTTCTCCCCGGTGGCGAGAATGAAGCGGATAAACTCAGGATCTTCATATTCCGGGTAAAGTTCCATCGGGGTCAGTCCGGTCAACGACTCTTGGAGTGCGGAAAACTGCTCTTTTGTGTCGGCATAGGACTGATTTATTTTCAGATAGGCATCGAAAAACTTATTATTTACGGCACCTATCGCCGCGTTTGCAATGGGCATCGCCGCCCCTGCGGGTGCTACATATCCGGGCATGGGTTACTCCTTAAAATTCAGGCTTGCCTGTTATGGAACAATACCCTTTCATGTGTCCTTCATCTGCCCACCGCCAGTAGGTCATGCACTTTTCGGCGAGGCAGGGCGTGTCAGTGGGCTTGATTGTGGGGCGCATGGCGGCCTTCTGAACTTTGCATATATTTTGTCTTGCTTCGTCAGGAGTTATTATCATGATTTTTCCTCCATCTTGTACGCTATGAATAATTCCGTGTACGAATACTTTTCAAGGATATATACGCCATCGTTTTGGTTGCCCACAAAAGTTCTAGCTACCTTTTTCCCGGTCTTTGGATCAATCAAATCGTACCGCTCAACATATCCATATTCGGAACCGCCTGTATATGGAGTGCCTGGAAAATATTCCAAGTAATAGGCAAAGTACGGTTGCGGGAATTTCAAGTCCCACGTTATGATTGACGTACCCTCTTGTTCATAATTAATGGTGACACTCAAGGGCGTTATAGCACCGGACACACAAATGAAAGAGTCTTCTTTGAAAAGAGTTTTATTATCTTCTATGACATCTACCGAACCGTCAGGGTTGTAGACATCCCCGCCAATGTTGTCAGGGTTATAATCAACATCGTAATGGAGTTTGTAGGGATTGAAGGACACACCATTTATATAATCACCCCCAACTACTGTTGATTGGCGGCTATAATCCTTTACGCTGCCCGAAGAAAAATACTTGCTGTAAGCACTCAATACCTTCGTATAGCTATTCCCATATACTTCTGTTTCACCACTATTGACTAGCTTCCCTTGAGCGGCAACACTCATCACGCCATCGCACTCAAAATCCAGCTTGTTCACTTCGCCGAGCGTCTTGTGTTTGTCGAAAAAGAAAGTTCCATCAAGATACCAATATGTCGCATACCATGGGCGATCTGTGTTTTTAGCAGGGTCACCTTTTGGGAAGCATTTTACTCCGTTGCCGTCAATTCCTGCGTTCCAAGGTGGGTTGGCTCCTCCCATTAACTCTGAAAATATGCCACTATTTGATACTTGACCCTGATCTGTTCTAACTCCAAGATATAATTCACCGTCATAACTTTCAAAACTTGTGGAAGATTCCTGGTAAATCGTTTCCTCTTCGTCCATTATCGTTGAGTGGACATATCCAGCTTTCCAGTAATCAGAACTGGTATCTGTATATAATGTGTCATCGTTCACGGATATAGTAGAAACACAATTATCCGGTAGTTCTGCCGCTGGCCTAAACTCTCTTGCTGTCGGTTCGTTATAAAACCATCCCCCAGACTCCGTATAAGACCAGTAACCTTCACCGTCTGAAAGAAATTCTATTGGTTCAAGGGTCTTCCAATCGGCGCGAACGCAGCCGCCTTGCACATAGTAAGCAGGAAAGAACTCATCAGGAAACTCTACTTTTTCTTCCTTACCCTCAAAAATAGGTTTGTGAATGTCCACATAATCAAATCCACCAGCCGCCCATACTTTCAAAACCGTACCATCGGAAAACTTCCGCTCTGGAAGGGCAAACTCGCCAGTCTGGTTCAGTACACGCAGTTGGTACAACGCGCGATTAGCTTCACCAAGATAGGCCTTACAACCTTCTTCGTCACCGGAGGTATGGATTCTTGTATTTGTGCCGAACATTGAGAAAGTTGCCATAATTGTGTCTATCGCCTATGTAGCCGGTCAATGACAAACTCAAGCCGCCTTATGCTAAGACCGGAGCCTGCCGAATTTGAAATCTTCCATTGCCAGGATTGACCCTGTACCCCGATGGAGCACCGCCATTTCCTATTAAGGAGCGTGCCGTCACCCGTTGCGGTGTACGTCTGCCCCGTTGCATAGTCTTCAGCTTTCAAGTTGAGGGTAGACGTGCCGTTCAAGTCAGAAAGGGCGTATACGTCCCTCACGTTCTTTATTGTCGGTTCGCCGAAGTCGCCTTTGCCGCTTTCCAGGTATGCAGCTATTGCCGTTCCTGCATCCGTAGTTCCCTCAAGGAGATAGATACCGGCACTCGTCACGCCGTAGTATTTGCCCTCATGTTCAAAGAAACTATCGAAGGCAAAGTTGGTGTAGTCCGTCACGCCCCTGAGTAGAGGACTGCAACAGATGGCATGGAAGGTGCCGAGGGAGATGATGGAGCCGGATAATCCAGCAAGAGCACCAGAGATGGTGACAACCGGGATAGTGTAGCCCGTTATCAGTCCAGACAAGCCAGTAAGAGTGCCAGAGATAATGGCTATCTTGTGAGGGGTAGCAACTATTTCCCCGGACAATCCAGAGAGTACGCCAGAGATTGCGGCTCTGTTACCTGACAATGCAGCGATGCTACCGTCAAGGCCAGCCAGTTCGCCGGAAAGCTGACCGAATCTATTGGTGTATGCGGCAATGGCACCATCAAGGCCAGCCAGTTCGCCGGAAAGTGTGGTGTACTTCTGCCCACCGTCCAACAACCCTTCCAGACCCGCCAACGAGCCACTAATGATAACATTGGCTGACGACGCTGTAAGCGTTCCGGTGAGTCCGGTCAGGGAGCCGCTTATTACTCGGCCCCCTCTGATTCCGGCTAATGTTCCAAGAATGTAGTTAGCCATAGGCTCCTACTTATGATGCCGGATGTGAAATTGATACCGAGTCAATGGTCGTGGTTGCGGCGGAAGTGAGCGCAGTAGAACTCATGGTCATGATTGTCCCGGCTGTTGCAATGTCCATGTCCACGCGGATCAATGTTGTGGAAGCACCGCCAGCGTCGGCTATCGAACCGACAAACCTTGCCCATCCTGCCGTACCCGTTGCAGCATTGACGCCTGACCACGTCCCAGATTTGGTGATTTCTCCCGAAGCGGTTGCACCAAACTGAAGACCGTTGGCAGGGTCAACGCCGCCAGCGAAGTCAACATCTGTGGTGGTAATAGTGGTGCAGGTTGCCGTAATGTCGGCAGTATTGATAGAGTCCCCAAGTCCGGGAAGGGGTTTGACGGTGATAATCGCGCCAGAGCTGGTTGCCGCGAAACCATGCCACCATGTTCCTTTATTGATCTGTGTCACACAGTCGGAAGCGGTCTGTGTCAGTGAAGTATTGAATGCTACCGGGACAGCCGCCGAAAACTGATTCGGGGCAAGCAGTTCGAGTGTCGTGGCGAGTACCGTTATTGAGTTCACCGACCCTGCCGCGCCGGTTGCCAGGGTTACGGTTGCAGACGAAAGTACCTCTGCCGTCCTTGCTCCACTTGCCGATGTAATGGTACAGAGAAGCGTCCCGCTTGGGGCAGTGTCAGCAGTTGCCGGTTGCGTACCGGAATAAATACGCAGATCGCCGTTTTGAATTGCTTGCTGGAACGAACCGCCGTTCATTTTGAAATTTCTGTAGCCCGTTGAATACCTGAATCCCATGATTGTGGCTCCTTACGCACCGCTTCACAGCGGGAAGATTTTCGGCCCTGTCTCACGACGGTCCTTGTTTTAGTTATTCAATCCTGTCTCACGACGGTTTATATTTAACAGTTATAGTGGCGATAAAAAAAACTTGCCTTCGCTGAAAGAACTCTTTGCACCTTTATAGACACAATTTGTTCCAAGGTTATTACTATAAAGCCCGTCAGCTCTAATGGTAGCGATCATTTTTCCACCCCGATAAATACCTATAAAATCCACCCTACCTTCACGTTTCGGCAGTTCTGATATTGTGAACACGTTGGCTACCCCATTTTTACTTACCTTAAAACGAACACTTTCATACTTCACAAGACCATTTCCCTCTCTATCAATTAGCACAATGTCGGAACCATCAACCACCTCACATAAACTGTCAGCACTCCTCAGTATCTTATTTAGGTCAACATCTTCACCATACCCCACCTTGTTTTCATACTTTTCTTCACCCTCAAGTTCAGCGAGAACCTTCATCAATTTCTCATACAGAGCATCGGATATAACTTTCATCAAAGTCCCTTTCTTTATTGTGTTACCTAAAAGCCGTGATGTAATGTGTCTGCCCGTTTATGGTCCTCACCATGCTTGCCCCTGTCGTCCCGGCTGGCATGACGTATCTTTCATCGGTAATGTTATATATCTGCCCCTGCGGTAATCCCATACACGCGCCATCATCGGTGACGAATACGGGGAATGAGCCGGTAATCTGTAGCCCCTTCACGGTGTCAGCATCCCAATATTGCACCGGGATATTCTTCGCCCCGCAACTGGCAACCTTCACCATCGGCATTTTTAGAGGATTGCCGCCTTGTCCGTAGAATATGGCTTTGTCTGTGCCGACATATACCCCTTCCGGTCCTGGTGCAATAACGCGGATAGGGTCAGGGAACTGTTTAAAGCCGTGGCGAAGGTCAACACGGGAGAGGGGTTTGACATCGGAAACCCATAGCACGTTACCGACAGCGGAATAGAGTCTTGCCTTGTGGTGTCCGATTGCCTGTCCTGCTGGCAACTGAGCCTTGAATGGCACTGACGTTATTCCAAACAAAGCCGCTATGCCGTCCCGCACTTCGCCAATTACTGTGCTGTTGCTGAAGAAGATTCTCCCGGCGGCGGCGCAGTAGACCATGCGGTTATCTGAGCCAACACCGATAAGGGGTGTGGATACTTTCGTTTCTGGCACGAAGCGGTAAAGGATGCCGCCCTTGACGTAGACACATGCGCCATAAGCGGCAAAACCGTCATGCGCGCCCGTAATTGGTTGAAAGAGGGCAAAACCGGGACGCAGGGAAGGTTTGCCGGAATCGTCAAGATCGACATTCACCGCCGCCGCAAGGTCAACAAGCCCACTCTCTCCCGGCATGGTACGGATACGCTCGGCAGGGACACGGTTATTGATCCCGTTGAAGCCATAAATTATTATCGGGTCGGGTCCGTATGGATTCATGACATCCTCGGCTCAAAGAAGAGGCTGGTTTCTTCAAAGTCATCAATCGCCGCTTTTGCGTTCTCTGCCCTCAGTCTCAAGTCCTCGCGCTCGGAAGCTGGGAGGCGATACTTCGGTGCCAATCGGTACGCTAGGCCGGTCACAAGGGCTTCAGCGAAGCCTATGGGGATATCCGGGTTATCTGTCGTATTGTCGAAGTCATCAACGAGTTTGGCATAGGAGAAGGTCAGGCGGTCGGTCACATCGTCAGGCATGGGCCAAGCGTAAAGGCCGACATAGGTTGTTTTCGGGTCGATGAAAACTTTTGTCGTTTTGCCGACTGCTTCCTTGTCAGATATGCGGCGATAGGCTTCACGGGAGATTATTTCAACCTCTGTGTCGATAGCGTCTGCATTCTGCCGCATAACATCGGTTACTTTCTCCGGTATGCCGATTGCTGTTGTATAGGCAATGACCATGTTGCCGGACGAGGCCGCACTTGCCAGCCCGGAAGCTATGAGGGTAGTAGCCGCTGTCGTCACGGTAGTCCAGTGAATCGTGCCGTCATCGAGGACGATACCGATAACGTCAAGGGCGGTTATGCCGTCCGTGCTGGTCAGGGTAATAGTTGTCGCACCTAACGCAGCGTCAGCCGCCAGGGTCGTTTCAACGTATGACTCTGTGGCGTGTGCCGTGGTGCCGAGAAGGTAATGCCCTGCTTCGTGGGCAAAGAACAGCGTGGCGGTACCGTACTTGTGCAGAAACAGCCCTTCCTGTTGCCACGCCTTAATCATAAGGTTCAGGGTACGGAGGGCCGAATTATAGTCAGCGGTGGGAATGGTTCCGTCCGACCCTGCTGCGCCGCCGCATAATTCTGTTGCTTCTGAGATTATTTCGGTCGCTGATATAGCGTAATTCTGCGAATTGCTGGTAGCCACTTGGCCCCCTTATAAATCGTCGCGTGTTACGTCGCCAACTTTTAAGTATACGGGTGTGCCTTCTGGCCTTGCATCTTGGATGGTGTTGCGCTCAGGTCGAACGCGGATGGAGTCTTGAGGGTGGGGCGGGTCATAGCATGTTTTGCACACCATGAACCCGTCCTTGTCTTTTCTGAGTTGAGAGAGATAGAAACGAAAGCCGCACTGATCACAGATCGCGAGACTATCTCCCGGTTTGTAGGGCCATTTCGTCATTAGGAAGCAGGGATAACCGGCAGGGTAGCAGATACATCGTTGCCGGTGAACACGTTGCCCACTGCGAAAGTGAGGTCAACAACATAAGAACTTGAGCCAAGTGCTTCGCCGCTGATACCTCTGTTGTTTATCACGTTGAAAACGCTGGTTGCGCCGGTATCAATAATCTTATCGGCTACTTCGATAAAGTTGTCAGCAATCAAGCCGCGCCGGGATTGAACGATGGTGGGAGTGCCGGTACAGACGATACCGTTATCAGCTCCACCCGTAATCACGTTGCCACGAATCACCATATTGCTTGCGGCACCCGCGCCAATGTCGATAACGTCACCGGAAAATTCACCGATGAACTCACAACCGATGATCTTCACATAAGGGCAAGCCGTGGTGTCGATTGCTGACGGTGCCACGAAAGCCGCATAATGAGCATCAAACAGACAACCGTGGAATTCAACTTGACCGCCCGAGGTGCTGGCAAGAGTCACCAAATCACCGGAAGCAGCGGGACGGAAACGGACGTTATAGAATCTTGTACCCATTGCACCATTGACCGGGGCATGGTTGCCACGGATACAGGCCATTGGGTAGTTATCGGAAGACCCTACGCCGATAATGTCAGTTTTCTGTGGAAACGCCACAAGGTCTTCGGTGAAGTCATCACCGGCAATAAAGATAGTGTTACGCCTTGCCCACCTGGAAGCCCCGCTTGCAATGTTTGCATGGCTCGCGGCGAAAGCAACGGCAAGGGTCTTGAAAGCCTTCTCCCAACTCTTTCCGTTGTTCCCATCGGAACCACTATTGCCGTCTACAAAGTAAACGGAACCGCTTACATCCTGAGCGCCCACGCCTACCAATGGCATACCCATACTTGAAACGCCATTCGGAAAATTAGTAAAACTCATTTGTTACTCCTTCACTGGCAGTTAGCCAGCAAGGGGGCTTTTACACCCCCTCAAAGGTTGTTTTGCTACTACATGGACAGAGGCTAGCCCCCAGGTGATCCGTAAATGCCCCGCGGGTCGATCCATCCGCCTGAAAACCGCATTCTTGCTTTGTATACAGCGTTTTCCGTTAAGAAGTCATTTTCCGGGGAAGGACTGAAATCGTCAGCATCCCTCTCCTGATAAATCAAACCTTCCGGGCAGTTGGTCTTGATGAACCATGCGTCGGTATCGGTGAGGTAATGGTTGACCTTGATACCTTCGGGGAACATGCCGGTTGACTTCAGGGCGTTGATAGCGTTGTTGGCAGAATCATACTCAAGGGAAGATTTCAGAATCCGCTCTGCCTCAAATACCAGCGCGGGAGGAATAACCAGACCTTTGGGCATGATGTTGATCTGCAAGCCCCGGTCGTTCTGGAAGTTCATAATGGCGATACAAGCCTCTTCCAGAGCCACCCCGGACAGGTCAGCGGCAACGGTCAATTCATTAGAGAAGGTGCCGCCGGTTACGTTCGGGTGGTCGGTAGCGCACATTTCTTTACCATCGCCGCCGGCATAGGTGGAAGTGAAAGCGCGGTTGAGAATGTTTGCCATGACGATTTCTTTCGTCTGCCGCATGGAGAAGGCAAGAGCCTTGGCGAGCCGGGACGAAATCGGGCCATACTGACCGTCATCGTACATTTCCTTCGTGATGGTGAAGGCGAGGGCATATACGATGTTGGTCAAGCGGGTTGTGTAACCCTGAGTTGCTGAGTCCATCGAAATAGCGTTACCCTGCGTCTTGACAGGGGCAAGGCCGAAGCCGGTGATTCCTTGGTACTCTTCAAACGCCTTGGTTGAAGATACCTTGTCAAATATCTGTGCGTACTCGACGGGATGTTCCGCGTAGGTGTCACCGTAGATTTTATTGATTCCAGGCCAAAGGAGCTTGGAAAAACTCGAAGTAGTAATAATTCCAGCCATTGTTTTATCTCCTTATGCGTGGAATGCCTGATAGCCGCGTGCGAACATGACCCAATATCGGCCCCAAATGGTAGTTGCCACATTGTCTACCAACGAAGGAATCTCAACAACGACAAGATCGGCATTTGAGCTGGTAGCAATTTCACACGCTGAGATGCCGGAAGTTGTATTGCCAGCCACATAGGCAAGGTCACACGTTCCACCGACAACGATGGTCAACGCTGCGGCGGTTTGCGCCTCAAAGATCACGTCATCTGCTGGATAGTAGAAGCAACACCACTCGGTATGAGTTGATGCACTGTCGTCATAATATCGTTGGCCGAGATCGGAAGGGTTAAACGGTCCAGTGGGAACGCCGCCTTCAAACTTGCCGAAGCCGACTGCTACGCCGAGAAAATCCTCGTCATTGGTTGCACCGGGAGCTGCAAGGCCGGATTCAAGGTTAATAGGGTCGCCAATAAAGATATCGGCACCATCTGCAACGCCGATAGCTCTGATAGCGGTATGGAGCGGCGCGCCGCTCAGGGTTTTAACGGCACGAAATCCGTTTGGTCTATCAATATTCGCCACGGTAAAATCTCCTTATCGGGAAATATCAATCTTCCCGGTTAAACCTTGTTGCTCTGCGGAGGGCTTCAAGGCTTCTTCTTTTTTGTCAATCGCTTTTTGTTTCAGTAGTTGGTCGTCATCATAAAACTCTTTTGGAATCCTCATCAAGAACAGCCGGTCGTTACTATCGCCGGACGGTACAGAAACCCGGCTGTCTGTCTGTGATCCCCGCATAATGCCGGAGTCACCCACTTGCATATCCTCGGTTACGAAGTCATAACCGGCATCAATGTACCGCTGAAGGTTGGCAGGATTGCCCCGCACGTTCCGGTATTCAAAGTTTGCATCAAGGGAACTGCGGTCGATATTGAGCGGCCTGCGTTGCCCGATAGGGACGCGGTTCTTGATACGTGGCGCTGTCACTTTTTCAGCCGGTTCGTTGATAGGCTGTTCCATCCTTTCACCGCTCGATACCTGTTCTTCCGACACTGCAACTTCAACCTTCGGGGTAACTTTACGGGTCACAGTTCGCTTTGCTCTTGTGGTTTTCTTTGGCGGTGCCATTATTTCTTCCCTCCCAATTCGCCTATTTTGATAAGGCTCTTGATGTAGTCTGCGCTGGTCATGGTCCCGCTTTTGGTATAGTAATCATGTACCTTGCGCTGTTCTTCGTTGAGGTCGTTGCGGGAGTAGCCCTTACTGCCGCCACTTCCACCGGACCCGCCCGTTTCTACAGGAGGGGGAGTTTTACGCTTCTGATTCTCAAACTTCTCAGGGAAGCGTTGCCGCACTTCGTTATCCACATGAGCCAGCATATCGGAATCGGTACTGGAAGGGTTATCCCTTCGGTATTCCTCCGACACGACAGAGGCATAAGCGGTCATGGCCGCGTCTTTATTGAACCAGGTGCTATTGCTTGTCACCCATTGCTGAAGCTCGTCAGATATTTCCTGCTTCTTCGGGACTTCGGCGCGGATATCGTCGGCAACCTTTGCTATTTCATCGTCAATCTCATCTACTCGGTCTGCATCACCATCTTCAATCGCCTTTCTGCGCTCTTGTTTTAAGTCGGCTATGGCGCGGTCATAAGCGACCTTTTCAACCTTGCTAACATGCGCTGAAACAGCTTCAAGCATCTGCTCCAATGCCTTCGTCTTGTTGGATGCCCGGTCAAACCGCTCGGAAAGGATCTCGAAACGGCGTGCTACGAACTCTTCCGGTGCTACCCATTTGCCTTCTGGCCCCTCAAACTCATCCTTTGATTTGTGTCCGAGTTTCTTGGCGAGGCTGGCAAGGTGTGAATCCTGTTCAGTAGGTTCTGGTGTTTGTGTTTCTTCCTTATCTGTTAATGCGTCAACAATTACTGTTGATTCGTCTACAACTTCTGCCACTTCCGGCATGTTAGTTCCTTTCTTTATCCAATTATCTGCATACTGAGATACAATCTTCGTCGTTAATATATCGAAATTCCTCACCATTTTCGGTGAAGAGGGTTCCCGCGTATTTTACATAAAGGATTCTGTCGCCTACTTTCACAACGTCTTGACCATCAAAAGCACCTTCTCCGATGGCGACAACGGTTCCGGTCATTCCGGCTTTCTGCTCAAGGTTGGCGGCGCCCTGGGGAATGATGATCCCGCCTGCAGTCTTTTCCTCTACGGTGTCGGGCTTTACTTTCAAGCGGTATAAAACTGGCTGGAACATGGATATCCTTTCTTGAATCTTCATATATCTAAATACTTGGATTGAACCTTTTTTTAACACCCCCGATGTGGTCTAGGGGTTACTGCCAGCATTCGCTTACGGAATTATCAGGTGCCGTTCATGCCCCACGGCGAACAGGGTCTATTTCATTACCACGTTGCCTGTTTATCCGTTCAACCCTTGATTTACCCCTCAAGAATCTATCGGCGGCTGGGTTCGTTTATTTCTATGCCGCCCGTAAGCTTATGGAAACTGTGTTTCCCTGCTGGCCTTACTCCCTCGGTTCGGGGAATTTGTTTAGGCCACACCAGCGAGGCCAAAAAAAAGAGCCAAAGCAACTTGTTAAAGTTGACAATGGCTCTCTGATCCTGCTGGTGCTCTATTGTCCTACTATGCAATTGTTAAATAGCCACACTTGGAACACATAATTCTAATAACGCCCCGCTTGCCATTGAAAACATCAGAGTCAACCTCTGCCAGTTTCTTATTGCATTTCGGACAGCGTATATTTATCACAATATTACCTTTCATTAGCGTAAATAGTCAACAATTAAATTCACTACTCCACAATTTCAAGGTTGGCGAGGAAATCAAGCCCGTCGATAACCCCTTCTTTATGCGACGCTTTCAACAGCGTCAAATCCGCTGTCTCCCGAATCACCTTCGATTCCAGCCAGCTCTGCCGGTATTTCTCCAAGGCTTCCATTACCGCCAGTGTCACCGGGTCCATTCTCCACTCCTGCCATTCCTCCAAGGTTATCTTCCTGTCCATCGGCTGTTCCTTTCTGTTGTGTCTGGATTATTTGCTGAAGCCCCTGTATCTGCTGCATGGTTTCTTCGTGTACCTGTTGCGTCTGCTGCATGTAAAGTTCGATCTGTGGGCCAAGTTCCTTCGCTTCGGTATCGGCTACGTTCTTCAGCATCACCGTTTTGTTCACGTCAATGCGGCTGACGGCTTCAGCTTCCAGTATGTCGAGGCGGCGGGTTCCCTGCTCGGCCTTGATATTCATTTCCAGCATCTTCGGATCTTCCTGCTGTGGCACGTCAAGGAGTTTGTCTATTTCCTCGTTGGTGTACTTCAAGGCGGCAAGATACTGCCGTTGCTGCTCTTGCTGATTCAGCCCTTGGACAGAGAGGAGTGCTTGCGCCCGGATAAGCCGCTGAATGTCGGTAGCATTCGGGTCGGCAACAGGGGCAATATCAAGATCACCTTGTGCGTAGTCTTCCCTGGCAACCGACCTTCTTATATCTTGGAACATGAAATAACTCTGATCCTCAAGGTAGATAGAGTTGAGCCGGTAGAGCTTGCGGTATTCACTTTTCAGGCTGCGGAAGATCCGCTTATAGACGGATGAATACACTTTCAAGCCTTGCTCGATGAGGGCGAGGGTGGTAGTTGCCGGGGTGTTCGGCTGCCCTTCTCCCTGTAGCACCTGGGCCATTGAAGCAAGACCCTTCCCGGCTTCAACAAGGAAGCCTAAGAGTTTAAACAGGACGGCAGAGGGGGGAGTCTTCGGCAGAGGGATGATACCGTTCTTGATATCATGTCCCATTGCGTCAATCTGCTTCCATTCGTTCGGAGCAAGAGAGAATGTGCCACCCTTTACCCGGAAATTCTTGGAGATAAAGCCGTTTTGTGCGTTGTTCTGCGTTCCGGCATCAAGAAGTTGATTAATTACCGTGTTGATGGAAGCATTGAGGGGGCAAAGGATGGTTCCAAAGCCGAAATCGTAAAAATCACCGCTCGGATTGGGGATGAAGGAGTATTTCGTGTAGTATTGCACTGGTTTGATATGGGAAACTTCGCCCTTCACGTTGTAGCTGATGCTGTCTGCGTCATATCCTGCCGTGATTCTGGTAACTTGGCTGGAATCCTTGTGGACAATTACGATGTAGGGTTCTTCGTATCCGTCACCATCGAGGTCAAGGTAGCGGTGCTGCTCAAGAAAGAGGTGGGATGTCTGTGGATCGCTGTCGTTGATGGTGTAATTGATGGGCTTATCGACATACAGCCCTGCACGTTGACGCTCCACCACTTCATTCTCATAGAGCCAAACGTGCTCAGTCTTCCGGCGTACCGTGTCGAGGCTTCGGGCTTTCATATTGACTACCAAATCACCGGCTGACACATATTTGGACACGTTGCGGCCTAAAACGGGGTCGAAATAGGTCTTCTTGAAGGCTGTGCCGACAATCGGCAGAACCATTAGCAGCTTATCGGTGTCTTCTTCCCACTCCGTCATTTCCTCAAGTAGCTGAAAACTCATGTGCTGGCTGACACGTTCGGCACGTTCGCCCTTCATATTCTCCGGGTCGTAGCCAAGCACTCTGGCCTTGACAATATCCGTACCCTTGACAATATCCGGATAGGCTCTCGCGGCAAACTGGATAGCGGCATCAGTAATGAGAGGGTAAATCACATTGGCGCAATCGGGCCATGGAAAGGTCTTTGTCTCCACCAACTGACTAGCCAGCCGTAACGCCTCCTTACTCGTCTTCTCCCATTCCTGCCGGGAAGCAAGGTCAATCTCGTATTCCTGCACAACTTTTGCGCCAAGGGTGACAAGTTCCTCGTCGGAAAGCTCCCCGGCGATGTTCTCCATGTCCACCAGATTCAGTAGGTCTCGTTTCTTAACTGCCATCAGTAGCCTCCTATTCTGCTTCTGCCTCGTATGTCAACCACGTTTCCATGGTCTTCTTCTTCGTCATCGTCTGCCGCATAGCGCAAGAACGGGCAATCTCTAATCATATCGTAGCCATACGCCAGCATATCCAGTATATCGACATGGTAGAAAGGGAATTTGTCCATCTCTTCCTTCAGCTTTTCAATGAAGGCAATCGGTATCTCTGTGGAATAAAATATCTTTCCATTGCAGAGGGGGAGTTGCAGCGCCCCTTCTATTCTGCGATTCTTGTCACGCCCTGCCGGTTTTAAGTCAACGAGGTTACGGCTATCCTTCGACAGATACCGCCCCCTCGTCTTCAATGCCTCGGCAATATGAATCTCTGTGGTGGAAAGTGCCACCTTCTCAACGCCTAGTTGCATGATTAGCCCCTGCCGCAAGTACATCTGGACAATGGAGTTGATAGCCTGGGCATGGCCGAATTGCCCACATTCAAGATCGAGGATATAAATATCGCTGCCTTGGAGGTCTTCAAAACGAGGCTTCACGCCGATAACGCCGAACGACCACATATCGCCTGATGTCACGTTGATATCGTTATCCCCTGCCTGGTCAACCATCATCAGCTTGACGAGTCCTTGAGGGATAAACTTCGGCTCTATGGGATTCAGATAGTTGAAATTCAGCTTGATTTCTGAGTCAGGCGTAGGATTGCAGAGCTGTTGGCTATTGAAGGTTTTGTCAAGTTTAAAATCATCAAGGTCTTCCTGGGAGAGAAAAACCGGCTTGCCGTCTGCTTTGCCGTTATCGGTAGCCGGGACAATCCGGGTCTGATACATATAATCACCGTGGATATTCTTTTTATCCTTCAGATGGACGAGCAGACCGCAATGGGAATAGTAGGTGCCGATGATCCGCTCAATGCCGCCAGGGGAGCCAAGGTTCTTTGAATAGTCGAACATTTGAATAAGGTTCTGCAACTGTTCGGGGTTCTTGGCAAGGTCGGCGGTTTCAATATCGTCATAAATACGCCGGTCCCAGTGACCGCCAGTAGGCATACCCTCGATGATTCCGTATGTCTCAACCGTCTTTTCCTTGCGGGAGACAGACTTGCGCTTGACCATGATCCCGTTCTGAATCGACCACGAAGGGCTTTCACGCTCCGGGGATTCGTACAGGATATCAGGGAAGCATTGCGTCATCAGAGGCTTTTCAAGGGTGCGTTTGATTGCGGAAAGGAAGTCTTCTGCCTTGGGTTTCTTGTAGGAAAATATAACGTGGGTTTCTTCTGGATTGGTGACAATGCGCTTGATTGTCTCCGCTTGGGTCAACAAAAACGATTTGAGGTGTCCTCGCGCCCATACGTCAAGGGTCTTTGTCTGTGGACCTTCTTCCACCATCCGGCACATTTTCACGCCGAAGGGCTTATTGACAAGGGGATTCTCCATGACGAAATACGCCACGAAGAAAAGGTCGTCACGGATGATAGACCGGAACGCCGCACGCTGGTCAACCTTGCCCTGTGCTATGTCCCGGAAGATAGCCTCGTAATTATATTTGTAATGCGTGTCATGGATAGCCGGATCAAACTTGCTTTCACATGGCGCAATCTTCGGATGCGGCAAAAAATCGATCAACTAATTCTCCTGGCACCTGTTCGGATGCAAAGGAAGTGTTGAAACTAATCAACGGGGAGGGGAAAAACTAACTGTACCACTTCTCCATCCTAGCGAATAGTGTGGCACCTTCACCATACCCGTTCTCTCGGAGCAGTCTAATAATCAATAGGTCAGCTTCACTATGTGCGATGTCAACGTCATCGGGCCAATTAATTAATATTTCACGCAGTCCATTGGCAAAATCTTCTGGTGTCATCATTGCGCTTCCCTTTATATCTCATTCATGTAAGTAGCCGATATTTCGTCCGGGGTTATGCACAAATAGGTCAAAGTCTGCTTCTGGGATGAATGCCCGAATGCCTCCATCAACGTGGGGATGTCCACCCCGAACTGCACCCGCTGATGATAGCCCCAGGTCTTTCGCAAGGTATGGCTGGAATAATTACCATCAAGGCAGACCTTCTCGCACCATGACTTGACCAACCGGATAACACTCTCAACAGCCAGCTTGCCGCCATCTCTGTTCTGGAAAAGGGCTTGCTTGTCCTTGCCACCCAAAAGCGGCTGAACAGCCTCGTAAACGGCTTTGTTGATGGTGACGGCTCTTTTCTTCCCGGTCTTGCGCTCCGTTACCACCAACCTATCGCCAACTTTAAGCTTACGGAATTGCCCGATGGTTAAGGATACTAGGTCGGACGCCCGGAATGCTGTGTTGATGCCGATGACAAAAAGGGCATAATCCCTTGGGCGGTCTTTCAGTAATTCCTTGATCTCTGCAATCTTTGCCAAGGAGGTAATCGGCTCCGCTGCTGTCTGGTTCCCCTTCATGTTCATAACTGCTCCCTTCTGGTCAAGTCTTGTATAAAACCTTACATCAGAGAGGGGGAGTTGTCAAGTTATAAAGTGAAAGCTTACGAATCGTATTCCATCGTAGTAAGGGCTTGGTGCAATGCCCTCGCAAACAAATCAGTATCCTTCTCTCCCAATTCCAGACCAATAGCTTCTGATACCTGATGCGTAAGTTCATGGAAAAAGGATTGCTCACGTTTTACCCTCGTGGCTGGGTAAGCGTCACTGATCGGGACAAGCTTTATCTCTGCCTTGTGGAAATTGGCAGAACCCGCCCATTGGTGGTCGCATAATAGCCGAGGTTCATCGGACACTGTAGCCGTTTCGGCAAAAAGCTTGAAGCTGGATGGAATCTTAAATTCTGTCATGGTGTCCTTTCTGAAAACCCGTTTTTAAAAAGTTACATCCGGCCAAGAAGGGGGTATATATCTATCACGCTACCGAGGGCGAAGGGGGGGGTGGCCCCGGTTATACCCTACCCCCCCACCAATCCACCAGCGAAGGGGCATCGGAACAGGGTCAACTTTTACCCAATAGTTGACGCTGATAATAAAAACAACCAGTTATATTCACGCTGCCAGATATTTCCTAGGCAATGTCTATATGTTGTGGTGAAGTCATCGGTATCTGTCCAGGTCAACAGGGCTGATATCGGCGTTGAGGTTAAGGTTGACGTTCTGCCGGACTACTGGCTCCACTCGGTCATATACCATACCGATGATCGCCGCCTGATTGGTGAATGTCGGGGCTATCTTCTCGGTATAATTAACTATTTCACCGGCCTTGTTGACCTTCTGCTGCTCTATTTCCATCGGCGTACCCTTGAGAATATTGAGAGCCGCTTGATGTGCTAATTTGACTACACCAGGCCGTGAAAGGGCGTATTTACTGACTTTCCTTGTAAACCGGCTAAGATTTCCCGAATCCGGTATCCTACCAGTTGTCAACATTAACGCCTCTTTGGGGTCTACGCCATGTTCGATGACCAGTTTAGCCGCCTCCTGTGTTTTTGAGTAAAAACGTGGTTCTTTCTCCACCGTTTCTGCCTCGGTTATGACGGTTTCGGCGTTATCTGGCATGGTCCCCTTCTATCCACAATACGTGAGTTGGC
>Ga0209340_1001116_pt1 | contig 21411 bp, 50 predicted proteins | sample EPASupsiteSAE323_FD_187266 | JGI IMG/M metagenome (GOLD analysis project Ga0209340, IMG submission 187266) | Bioremediated contaminated groundwater from EPA Superfund site, New Mexico - Sample SAE3-23 (SPAdes) (version 2) | ecosystem: Environmental > Aquatic > Deep subsurface > Groundwater >... | reverse complement strand
GGCATAAAATAACTTGTATTCAATACAGAAACGTCTTTATTGTTGGTTTTATATTTGGCATCAATTTTAATTCCTGCATAATTAAAAAATATATTTACTGATGTTGCATCATGAAAATATTTTCTTATTACTTGATTAATTTCATCAATCTTTTCTTCTATTAAAGTATTCATAATTTTCCTTCCTTCCTTCTAACCTAATAAAACTACACTTTTATTGGGTATTTTAGGGTCTATAAAGCCCATTATTACGGTGTTTATAAATTATGATAAAGAGATTTTTTAATAGAATCTTTAGAGCATCCCTTTTCTCCACAAATACAATGAGGAGGACACGTTCTACCTGCTCCAAAAGTATTTATAAAATTATAAATAGTATCTATACTATTATTTAGGGCAATTTCTATTTCAGTTATTATCTTCCAATTATTTGATTCATAAATATATCCTCTACCTGGAGATTTAGGACAATTAATTGATTTTGCACTAAAATCAATACAACCACATTTTAATCCATCAACCTTCATAATTAAATTTGTTTCTAAATCTTGTATTAAAGTTCCTACATGAATATTTTCATAAGCATATTGCCATTGTTTTGCTGTTTGTCTTAATCTTTTTGCGTTCATTTCTAATTCTTCCGCTTCTTTAAGGTAAGAATTGTACATTATTTTATTCCCCTTTACGTTAAATTTTATTTTTTATCTTTTAAATCTATCTAATAATTTATTTGTGTTTATAAAAGATTCTGTAGATTCAAGGTTTAGCGATTTCATAATTTCTATTTGATTATTTAATATTAATTTAATTAAATCTGACCAAGGAAACATCATTCTTATTCCTCCTCCTAATAAAAACCTCATCTTATACGATAAATATTTATTTCTTCCTTCATACTTTTTAAAGCATATTCAATTGCTTCCTTAAAACCACAGCCTCCATTATAATAAGCAACTGAAAAATTAATTGTTCCATCATCATTTTTTGTTGCTATAAAATGTTCGTAAGGATCAAGTTCTTCTGATTTATAATCATAAACCATATCATTAAAAATTATATAATCAGTATCGTAATCTAACATTTCTTTGTATGAATGATAATAGTCCTTCAAATCAATATTATTTAATAATCTTCTACATTGTTCTTCAAGCGTTTCATTATTTATTTTTGGCACTTCAAATAGAATACCTTTATAAGATTCATTTTGACTCATATTTCTTTCTCCTTTCTCTAACCCAATAAAAAACTTGTTTTAATGTTTTATTATATTATTTATTGTTTGTTCCAATCCTAATTCTTGTTTACAATAATGAAGAAAATCTTCACTAATCATATTTTCTTGAAGTATATTTAAATTATAATGTTTTGTATTAATGCATTTTATTTCTCTTATTATATTAGTTATTTTACCTTCGTAAACATAAGGAATAGCATTGTTTATTTTATATCTTTTACTATATTTTTGAATTGCATCTTCTTCATTAAACCCTAAAACTGGAACCATCCACATTATTTCTTTTTTTCTTTTAATGAATTTATTTAAAAATCTAAATATAAAATGACTACTATAAATATCATATGATACTACAATTCCTATTATATAAATATTTTGTTTATCCATATTTTCATTTATCCTACCTCTCTTATCTCATCAACATTAACTTCAATACTTAAATAAATTTCAAATTCTCCACCACATTCAACACATTTACATGTAAAATCCATAGCGTATTCTACATCATCTCTGTTTTCAGTAACACACTTCGGGCATTTCCAATTAAACATTCCGTCATATTCATTACTCATTTAATCACATCCTTATTATTTAAACATTCTATTCCCTACAGGTACTCCAACTGCAAACCCAAATAATATTCCTATAATTAATATTTGTATCATTATATTATCTCTCCTTACTCCTTATTTATTAAATATATTGGATATTGGAAATCAAATAAGAATCAATATCAGCTTTTTCACAGTCATTAGTATAATCATACTCACTCAATAAAACCTGTACTTTGTAATATTCTTGTTCGTTTAATTTTTCGAAATATTTCTTATATTTTCTTCGAGAAATTTTATCAATTTTACCACTACAGTAGATCATTTCAATTCCATTATAATGACAATATATTTTTACTCTTTGATCTTTTTTAAGGTTATATTCTTCGAACTCTTTCATTTTCATTCAAGCACAACCTTTCTTTTATTAATAGTTAAAATCAATGCCTATGCAGAAATCAAAAAGATAAATATAATTTGATCTTCCTAATACAATACCAAGTATAACGCCACAACCATTACCAAAATAAAATACTATGTGATTGCCTAACCATTTTTCAAACCAAAACTTTTTCATTTAACATTCTCCTTTCTATTTACTTGTTTTTAATCAACTTCTTTAATTTCAATACATTTTACTTCAGTCTTAAAGAAGAAATATTCAGATTTATCATTATGAAATGAGTATCCTAATAAATCGGAATTATCTATGTAAGAACTTTTAATTGGAGATACAAACACAGGTTCGAAATATTCATAACATCCAGTATCTCCATCTTGAAATAATACTCTAATAGTTTTATTTTCTGGTTTACTTCTTTGCGTTAATTCTATTATATTCATTATTTACCTACTTTCTAAAATTGATATTTAATCCCAATTCAGTTCAAATTTAAGTTCTTCTATTAAATCACTAGCGTCTTGAATACTTAAATTATCTATATCAATATCATAATCTTCTGGATAAGTCCCTAATTTCTCAAGCATTAAATATATAAAATCCTCTTGTTTTTCGGTCATTGCTACTTCCCTTCCTATGTATTAATGTTAATTATTTATTTCTATATTATATTTATTTTCTTCTACTTTGGTTGCATATTTACTTTTTAATCCATATTTTTTAATATGTTTATTACATCCTTCAATTCCTTGGTTATAACTTATTAGAATAAGATTAAAAACATTTTCATCATTGTACCCTTGCGAATACCAATATTCACGAAGATAATTTATATACCAAACTCCTACTCTAATATTATTATTTGAATTATACGGGTCAAAATTATTTATTTTTAATTCTTTTGCAATCCATTTATAAGTATTAATATTGAGTTGCATTAACCCTTTAGATGATTTATCATGTGATATTGCTTTAGTATTAAATGTGCTTTCTGCTTGAATAATTGCAAAAATAAACTCAGGAGATAATGAATATTTTCTTGCTTCTTCTTGAATTAATATCTGGTCTTTTACAGGTAATGGAATGTCATATATTTTATATTCTATGTGTCTTGATGGTTCTTTAATTTTGTTTATATCTGCAATTTGATAAGCAATTGGTTTTTGATATTGGTCTTGTTGTTTATTTACTTCTATTATTGCATTTTCTTCATATATATTATTTTGTGTTTTACAAATACTTAATGATACAAATATTCCTATAATCATTACTACTACTATATATTTTTTCATTTTACTTTCCTACTCTCTTATTTTTCTGTTTCTTGTATCCCACTAATACTCATCGTCCAATAGAACGACAACTATCACAGAATATCGTGTGAAAATATACGCCTCCTTTCGGGTCAAATTCGCTTTCTCCATCTTCATCAAAGAGATAATTTAATTGTTTTTGGAAATTTACTATGCGACCACATTTAGGGCAATACCACCACATCTCTTGCAATCTCATATATTTATAACCAACCTTTACTGATAATGTAGGAGTTGAATTGTTGTTTTTCTTTTTCAGACATAACAACGTAGTCCATGATATAATTCTCAGTTTCTTCAAGCTGTTCGAATATAGGTTTATTAGTTTCTGGATTATGTCCTACTACTTTAGATTTAGGACGTACTTTAGTTTGCTTAACACGGATTAGGTTGAATGGTTCAAATGGTTTTTGTTTGTAGATATTTTTGTATATTTTATATTCTTCCTCTTGGCCTGTTGAAATATTATAGAATTTGATTCTAGGTGTAAAATTTAAATTGAGTTCTATAGGACAAAGGATTGTGTAATTAATTAAGGGTATGGTAGTTTGACAATAATTTAATTTGTCATATTCTACTTTTAATTGTTCTTGTAAAAATAAAGGAGTATCAGATATTTGACTAATTATTTCATTTAATAAATTATTTGTATCAATATCTCTATATTGTTTATCTGTTTCTCTTGAATATTTTTTAATTAAATTTTCACTTATATTAATAGTAGATAATTTATTTTTATTAATAACTTTTGCATTAAATATTGATTGATAATATTGATGAATTTTTAATAATTTTTCATTATTTCCCCATTTATTAAAATATCTAAGTTTTATTAAATCATTTAATTGAGAAGTATCACATATTTTATATTTTTTTATATCAGATAATATATTTATAAAACATTCATATTTATTATCTTTTAATTCTAGTAGTCCAATTGCTATTTTATTTCCAATTCCTTTTATAGAACTTAAAGCTGAATATATAGTATTATTCTTTTCATCAAGAGTATATTTAGTATTATCTTGTCCAAATTCCATAGAAATAAATTTAATTCCAAATGCTTTAGTAGCTTCTTGTTTTACTTGAGCTATTCTATCTTTTGAACTAGTTTTATTAAAAAGTAAATTAAGAAATACTTCATAAAAATACAAAGGATAATAGCTTTTTAAATATGCTCCATATAAAGAATCTAAAGCTACGCTATAGGCATGCGAAGCATTAAATTGGTAAAAACTGGAATCACTAATTATTTGCCATATTTTATGTGCTAACTCTTGAGATTCTTCTAATGTTTTATTTTCAGATTCTTGAATTCTTTCTGCGAACCCTTTTAAGAATTGGTCTTTATAACCTTTGACTTTTTCTTCACGTTTTTTACTAATATGTTTAATAATTTCATAACATTCTGACATTGGTATTCCCGCAAAATTTAATGCGGTCATAGACATTTCTTGATATAATAAAAATGAATTATGCATTTCTAATGTTTGAATTAATTTATCAAATGTAGGGATATCATAAGAAAAAGGTTCTCTATTTTCAAATTTAGAGTACATTGATTTAAACCCTGGGCGTATCGCCGCTACAAACGCACAAATCTCAGACATATTTTGAGGCATATATTTCATTACTTTATGTTTTGTTGCTGATCTTTCACATTGATTGATTCCCATTACCCAACCATTTTTATAAACATCCCACACTTTTTGATTGTTTTCACATATTTTAATTAATTCTTGTTCATCGTGATCAGGAATCCCTATTCTTTCATATGTTAATTTAATTAAATTAACTACATCTACTTTTAAAAGGTCATTTTTCAGAAATTTATAATCTTCTGCCCAATGACCATCCATTAATGTACAAAGTCTTTCTTTCCCTGATTTAGATTTTGTTTTAATTAACCCTATTTCTCTTCGAATATCTCCTTCATAAACCAAATAAGCACATGCATGTACTTTCATATCACTTATAATTCCAAGATATTCTTCACTATCTTTAATTATAGAGTGATATTGTTCTTCTACATAATCATAAATATTAATATCATCTTTTTCATCATCTTCTGCATATTTTAATGCTTTTTCATATTCTTCAATTTGTTGGGATATATTATTTGCTAATTCAAAATCCATTTTTTTTGCTTTAGCAAACATTTTAAAAGCAGATTTTGCTTTATATGTCCCATAAGCAATCATAGGATACGAATGATCTTCTCCAAATATTTCCGTTTGAGCCTCAGCAAAAACTAAAGGATTTCCGAGATTAAGATCCAAGTCAGCTAAACTTTTTGACTCTAAAATACGTGTAGGAGAAATAAATCTTTCAGGATACATTTTTACTTTTGCCGCTACTCTATCTATTTTAGTAAATCCAAGTAATTTATTAGTTATGTAGCTAACCCCTGATCCTCTTCCAGAATTTGTAATTCTCCCACCTTTTTCTATTCCTCTTTTAACAATTTCATAATCTAATAAAAAATAATCAGCATGTTTTGTTATAATCACATCGTTAACTTCTTTTTCAATTTCTTTTTCATATAATTTATGTAAGTTTTTAAGAATTGAAGGTTTTGTTTCTTCCCATTTTTGATATATTAAATTTTTATATAAAATATCTTTTTCTTCCTGAGTTAAGTCAGGATATAATGTTGGCATTTTGATTTCTTTATTAAATATTGTAGAATTATATTCTTCTATTTCTAAAAATATATTTGTATTATTCATTGCTTCATTAATTTGTTCTTCAGATAATATTCCTTGATCTATAAATCTTTGGTATGCTGTATCTCCATCAGGATAATCAAGATACCATCCTTCTTCATCTTGATATATTATTCCTTTTGAAGCAAGGTAATCATCACGTTCCCATGCTTTATCATTTGAAATATAATGAGAATCTACCCCAAAGATAATTGGAATATTTTTAAATTCTGAAATTTCAAGAATATGAGAATTTATTTTTTTTTGACTATCAGTATTATGATTTTGAACCTCAAGATAAAAATATTTAAAATGATTATTCAATTTAATTACAATATCATCTATATCTTCATATTGCCAAAATGCGAGGCAAGCCGAAGTACATATAATTTCATCTTTAGGTAGAGATAAAATTAATTCTAGGTCTAGTCTCGGACGATAATAGAACCCCGTAATATTAGCTTCTGAGAGAACATCATTTAAACACTGTCTTGCATTTTCAGTTCTGGCAAATAAACATATATGGGCATTAGTTTTATCTTGTTCAAATCTATTTTTAACAAAATATGCTTCAGTTCCGAATACAAATTTCAGGTTATATTTTTTACTTAATTCATATCCTTCAATATATCTTCCTTGTGATCCATGCTCCATTGTAGAAATAATTCCATGTCCTAATTCAATTGCTCTTTTTGCATAATCTTCATTTTTAGCAACTGAATCTGGTACTCTAACATTTGTATGATTTCCATGACGATGATAATTTTGATAAATTCTCATTAATTACTCCGTTCCTGTTTCTATATTAATTATATTATATTTACATACTTACTGTCAAGTAGAGAGTAAAAGAAAACCAGTAGAATTAAAAAGATAATCCTATCTTATAATCTTCTGGTTCAAATAAAATACCTCTTTTATGGGGTTTTCAATCCTATTATAATGCGTATTTATAAGGATTTTACAATCTCTCTATCTCAACATTTTCAAATCTCAATTCCATATTTTCATTAAATCCGTAAAACTCATAAGCACTTCTTACCCAAATCTCATTATCTCCATACAATGCTTGATATACTACTACAGGAGTTGCATTATCTGTTTCTTTACCTTCATGTAGTATTAAATATAAATTGCCTGTTTTTGTGTGTTTATATATTTTTGATAATATATTTTTATCTTCGTAGATTAATTTAAATTCAGAACAATCATCAAAATCCCACCAATGGAATTCATCTTCATCATCTTTAAAACAAAATGTAGTTTCTGATTGATCTATAATTTTATATTCTTTATTTTTTATACAAAATTGTTCTCCATTTTCCATATATCCATCTTGTAGTGCAATTACCTTTATTAATTTTTTCATATTACTCCACCTTTATTTTATTTTTCAATCATTATCTTCCATTATATAACGATGATCTTTATTGTTTTTATCAAGTAATATCTTTCCATCCTTAACTTTGGGATGAATTATCCAATCATTTAATTCTGGACGTAATTTTGAACAATACTCAGGATAACATCTTTGAGTGCCACATGTTTTACAGGGGTCATTTTCTGTATAATTAGGTCTATCTGCTCTGCTATCTTCAAAGTCCCAACAATTACAATTATTGCATGGACATTCATCACATTGTTTTTCATTATTTATTATATTTTTATCTATACATCTCATTATGTGAATAAAATTTGTACAATCTGTACAATATACATGTTCACTCATTTTTATTCCTCCAATAAAAACCGAATTTAATTAAATTAATTAGATTCTTCTTGTAATTTTTTATAATAATCAATCCATTCTTGACTTTCTAATTTATCCTTAATAACAATATTAAGATATTCTTTTCGCATATCATCCAGTGTAAATTTTTCAATCCCTTTCTTTTTGAGATTTTTATTTACTTTTTTAATTATTTCTTGCTTATTCATTGGATATAATTTAACTAATCTTTCTTTCTCTGCTTTTATTTCTTCTTCTAATCTAATTTTTTCAGCTTCTAATCTTAATCTCTCTTCTTTTTCTTTGTCTATAATATCGTCAAAATTAATCTGTAATTTATTCCATTCATTTTCAATATGAGCAGGAATAATTTTCTCTGGTATTAGAACTTCTTTAATTTCAAACACTTCATAAGGTTTATAATCATAATTATAATCTGAAAAATATGAGCCACTTCTTTGCACTGAGCGAGATACCCCAAAATTAAACGCTTGTATTTCTTTCCAATTCTTATCCATTTCTACTAATTGGCCTTGTTCGTATTTATATTGATATTTTCCTTGGTCATCCCAGGAATCATCTCCTATTTCTTTAAAACTATAAATTTTACCATCAGAATCAGTATATTCAAAATCATCTAGATCATAACCATTTAATTCTTTGACTATCTTTACAAATAAATTTATATCCATAATACTTTCTTCCTTTCTTAATAAAAAATGTAATTTATTTGATTATTTCAAAATCATGAAAATAACTATAATCACATTCTGGATTACAACAAGTTTCACAAGTCCACGTATTTGTGTCTGTAACTCTTAATGTTTCTTGTCTACATTTAGGACATTTTATTATCATAAATTATTTCCTTTCCAAATAAAATTCTCGCTTTATCGTATTTGATAATCATTGTTTATTTTTACATATTCATAATCATCATAAGTTTCTTTATATTCTCCCTGTCTTCCAAATAATACTTCTTGAGAACCATCTTTTAAAAATATTACATGCCTTTTATTTTTATTATCCCAATGGTAATCAATTATTTCTTTATTTATTAACTTATTTTTCATTTCTAATGATGTAGCCATTTAGTGATCCCTCTTTCTTTTTAATAATTCTCCAATTAAAACACTATTTTTATAGGTTTTTAATCTTCTTTCTTTAAAATATTTTCTGGCTCAATATCAAAAGATTCACATAAATCATTTAACTCTATAGCAATACAACTTTCTAATAACCTAATATATATACCACCTTCAGAAAGATAATCATATCCTATCATTAAAGTAAATTCTTTGAGGTCATAAAAATCAACCCATAAGATTAATTTATCATCACGCCAATCTATTTCTTTATTTTGAATAAATTTATATAATTGTAATTCAGTCATTGTATTTCCCTCCAATAAATCCACCATTTTATTCTTTCTTTAACAACCTTTTAAAATATTTCCCTACGTTTTCATCTTGAATAGCAACTATTTCTATTGTTTCTAACATATCATTATTACATATTTGATTTTTATATTTATTTACTAAATCATATATAATATATAACCCTTGTGCCAACCCTAATAAATAATATTGATGTTCTGAAGATTCCTTAAATATTTCACCATGTATTTTTTCTACTTCTGTTCGTTTATAATAATCTTTAAAACGCTCTAACATTAATTTTTCCTCCCTAATAAAATTGGGCTTTTATTGCATTAAATTATTATCTATTTTTAAATATTCTCCATTATTCTTAATAGCATAGATTAATTGTTCTTGTAGAATTTTATTTTCTTTTTCCATATCAAGATACATCCCAAGCAAATATAATGCATTTTCTTCAGGTAAACATCTTAGTCGATTTATTTCCTTTTGCATCTCAAATCCGAATCTAATATATGCATCCATTTTATTATTTTACCTTTCATCAAATAATTCTTCTGCAACCCCTAACACTTCAGCTATTCCAAAACCAATAAGTAGTACAATCCAATTACTATAAATAACTGATCCTATACACGAAATAATTCTTATAGCAGATTTAATCACACTAATATATAAATGTTCTTTACTATTAATCTAATTTATCCTCCTTTTCATTTTTCCTTTCTTTTTCCAATTTTCTTTGTTCTTTAAGAATATATTTATCAAGTTCATGACTTACTCTTAAAATATCTACATAAGATGCTTTAATATCAAATAATCTATTTAATTCTTGACGTAATTCTTCTATTTTCTTTTTTGACATAATGTACCACCTTTCTTCTTTATTCGACATTATTTATAAAGAATTATGGGTTACATTATAATTTTTGTCAACTATTTATTTTATATTTACCATTATTTTCAATTTCTTATAAGATTATAGAATACTATAATATATAAAATAAATCTTGCATTTTATTAGTTAATCCCAATAAGAATTAATATCATCCCAATCAGGATAGTTATTATCTAAATAATCAAGGCATAATTTTTTAGGTATATCATCAAAATAATTTTCTTTAATAACTCCTTCTGTTCTATAAATTTCTTTTCCAGCATCATAGATTACTCCATACCATTCTTTTGTATTTCTTTCTTCGTAAGATACATTGGTTTGGTAATCATCAAATGGCATTTCAGAATAAGTAAACCTTTTTTCAAAATTTGAAAAAGCATCTCTATCATAAAAAGCACCCTTATAAAAAAAAGAAATTCTTTTTCTTCCTTTTTTATCAATTACTTCATTCCACATACTATGATTTGTTGGGTTTATCTTCCATCCATCAGGTAAAACGATATTTAAAAATAAATCATCATATTCTTCAACAATTTCTATACCCATTCTTTCATATTGTTCTTTAGTCCATTTTATATTATTATTTTTTTCAATTTTAAATCGTTCTTCCCATTGCATTTCATCACTAATACCTAATCCCCTTATCTCTCTAGGTACACTGGAATCATTACTCTTAATAGGTATCCTTTGATTCACAACAACATTTTGTTGTTCTCTTTTTTCACTTCTTTCTATTGCTCCAGAACTATCACCTGAAATTAGTGCATCAAAAAATGTTATTTCCATATTATTCATTTTCATTCTTCCTTCCTAATAAAAGTGTGTTTTTATCTAGTTAATTTTTTAAGATATTCTGGACAATTATCTGCCCAAATAAATTCGTCACTCCAAGTTAATATTTTATATTTAGTTTTTAATATCCATAATTTTTCACAGACATCTTTACTTTCAAATATATTATCTGTTACACAATAATTATTTTTACAACTAGGACAACATTTGGGCATATTACCTCCTTAAATAAAATATATTTGGTAATATTTACTAGTTTATTTTTTAATTATTAGTATAAAATACTAATGAGCAAATAAATCCAAATACATTGACAGGTTAACTTTCGGTTTGCCTGTCAGTGTATTTTCTGGCAAATAAAAATGGTATTTTATTTTATTTTATTATTTACCAAATATTGCATCTAATATTAGTAATCCTACCCATCCTAAAGGGGTACAAATAATAACTACAATTCCCACTATAATAATTCCAAATATAGTTACTAAAGCATCACCTATTGTCATATTAATCTCCTAATATATTATTTATTATCTTCTATTTCTCCAGTTCCTTTACATATAGAACAATCTACTGGTACTTTGATTATTCCTTTTCCTATGGACATTTCCATTGCAAATACATAAGTTTTACCATCTTCACAATAAGGACATTTCATTATATAATCCTCCAAAAATATTGCTTTTATTTTATTTTTAATTTATCTAATTCAGCTTGTAGTTTGTTTTGTTTATTTTTATTCATTAACATAGTATAGTTGCTACTACCATCTCCAAGTTCTCCAGATAACCCACAATCCAAACATCTTGCCCAATGAGGATAATAACCATATTCAGGCCACTCATGCCACATACCTCCACCACCTTCTTCAATATGTTCATGAGTACAGGGATATAATTCTTTTTTAAGTTTAATTAGTTCCGATATTTTATCTCTATGCATTTGTATTTTCTTTTCAATTGTTTCTAATTTCATAATTAATCTCCTATTATTAGCGTTTTCAAATTAATCATTTTACAACTTGATATTATATTTTCACTGTATATTTTAATATTACCTTCAATATTTTCATTTAAGTTTTGTTTTCTTAAATAACTAGCAAAATTTTTTATTTCATTATTAATATATTTGACATAATGATTAATATCATCAATAGTCTTTTCATTTGTAATAATTACTTTTTTCATAATTCTCCCTTCCAATAAAATCACATTTTTATTTACCATTCATATTCTTGAATTTGATATTCTTCTGGAACACAAGAGTAACACATTCTATATTTTATCCATTCTATTAATTCTGCTTGTTGTTGATATACTTCCCATCTAGAATCATCAACTATAATTAATTGATCTATTATATGTCCACGTACATGATTATGTGTTGAAAATATATAATATCTAGTAGCATCATTCATTTCTATATAATTTTCTCTTAATGTTTTAATATTTGATTTATCACTATTAGCAATTTTTTTCATTGCTTCTTTAGATAATTTATAATTATAAGCCACAACTGCTATTTTTAATATTCTTCATCACCTCACAATAAAAGATTGGTTTTATTTCATTACTTTCGTATGTTTTTTAAATAGTGTTGAAAATTACATTATCTAATACTGTTTGTACATCAGTAAATCCATATCTTTTACCCCATTTTTTATTAATACGTTTTTTACGATGTTTTTTATTTTGTATTTTATTAATTGATATTAAAGTATATACTGTTTTATCTGGTTGATTTGCATAATCAATACCTAATAATTTATTCATTTGTTCTTTGTCAAATGTACAATTACCTAAAGATATTGAACATTCTCGTTTATTTGAAAAATCTAAATATTTTATTTTATCATCTCCTTTAAATAAAAGGTCAGTTTTATTCTTTTATTTTTTCTTTTGGTTTTGGATAAAATATTGCCATAGCATCTTTAAATTTTTGTATCTGGTTTTCTTTTAAAGATTCTACAACCATAAAATCTTTACATTTGTTTTTATATCTTCTTAATCTAGGACTGTAACTTCCATCATTATTTAAAATTTGATGCTCCATACAATTAACTCCCTTTTTGGTATATGACCACGCATGGAAACATTCTGAACATTTGTCATTATATTTTCCTTCCTTCTTTCTTATTTATTTAGTTCTTTATCAACATAATTTAAAACTTCATCAATACTATTAAATTCTATAAAACTATGATTTTCATCTGCATATTGGAATATTTGTCCTTCATTTAAATCATAGCTAAGATGTATTGAATGATTTTCCCTTCCAGTATGCTTGGCAAAATATAAATTATAATTATTTGGTAATCCACTTTGACTAATCATAAAAGTAATATTTTTCGCTATTGTGCGTTGCATAAGTGGAGAGAGGTCAGATAAATAAATCATTACATTTTCCTTTCCTATAAAGTAGGTTTTTTATTAGGTTATTTTTTATGCCATTTAAATTCTATTATTTCTCCTTCATACCATAATTGACGAATCCAATTTAAATTATTAATTTTAGGTGAAAAACAATAATATTTATTATGAGGCTTATGATACCAATAAAAATGAGGAAACTGTTTTTTTAAAATACATAACCATGACCCTCTCTGGTATACTTTATTATTAATAGGATTTATAAATTTAGCTTTCAAAGCTTCAAGTAAACAATTACTACACATATTGAACCTCACTATCTAAAAGAGTCCCATATTTTTTTATCCTCACAAATATTACAAGGACGATTATATGGATCAAAACAAAAATATTTATTATAATGTATACATTTATAACCATATAAGGGTTTAGTATATTGTGCTACCTTTAATCTTCTTTCTTTATTTGCTTTTCTAGTTATATCATACATTTATTATTTTCCTTTCAACTCAATAAAACCAAAATTTTATTGTTATATTTTAATAAACCATTTTCCAGAAGTTATACAACCTACAAGTGGTAAAGGGCATAATTGCTCATTAAATCTACATACTTTACCAGATTCTTTAAAACACTCACAATATATTATTTTTCCTTCACATATAGCTTTTACTGCTTCCCATACAGGAACGGGTTCACTAATTAATTCCCATTCTTCAAAAACATTTAATTCTGGAACTAAAGAAAGATCACCATCCCAAAACATTATATCTTTATATAAAGAGATTATCGATCCGTCTTTTTTAGATTTAAATCTTAATTTTGGATTCTCTGCTAATTTTTTAACCATTTCCCAAGTTTGCATTATATACTCCTTTCTAAAAACCCAATGAAACGCAGTTTTTATCGCCTTTATATTGCTTCTAAATTATTTTCTAATATCTTTATTATGCTCTTAATATTGACATTTTCTATTTTTAACAATCTAATATCTATACGAATAGTTACTATGTCACATCCTGCTTTATATTTAAAATATTTCAATACATCTTTTTCATAAACTGGTGTATTTTTATCTAGGATGTTTTCAGCGATTAGTTTTAGTTGTTCTCTTTTATTCATCTAGACTCCTTAGTAATTATTAATTCTGAGTAAGGTAAATTTTCAATTGTATCTTTACAAAAATCTTTAAATTCTTGTTGTTTATGATTTTTTCTAGCATGATAAACATTTCTTAAATTTTCATAATTCCCTGTCCAAGTTGCAAGAAAATTATAACTATCTGGTAATTCATCAATAATAACTCTCCATAATTTTTTATCTTTAGTTTTTTGCCAAATAGTTATTAATTTATTTAAATAATTAATTGTTTCTTGTCTATGTTTTTTTATAATATTTGTTAACTTAATATCTTCTGGTAATTCATCCCAACTAAAATCATTATTTGTTAATAATCTCGATCCTAACTTATGCATACGTGAAGTACTATTTTTTACAGTAGCTATCTTATAAGTATCAAAATCCCACCACCATGTCATAGGAGCAGTAATATCCATTGAAACAAATATTTGACGCATAAATTTAGAATGATCTGATCCTGCTTTAATAAGATTTAAAGCAAGTTTCATATCTTCTTCACCAATAATATATTCTATTTGATAATGATCTAAATAATTTATCCAACTGTCAGATTTATCCCATGATTCTAGAGGGTTACGCATACCATGAAAACTATTTTCGAAATTATAAACTCCAATTCTTTCTACTTTAATCAAATCTAATTCCAACCCCATTTCTTTCCTTGCCAAATAAAATCTTTAAAATCACTTAATTTCTTAGAATTATCATCACGTTTCCAACACTTCACAAAATCAAACACAACTTCATCTGCATTACTAAAATCATATTCCAACATAATATCTGCTGTAACATAATAATATCCACTAACTTCTTTATGTAAACCACTTATTTGTATTGCTCCAGCACTCACATCGATTAAGTCTATTTTTACGAGATTAGGGTAATCTTTAAGATATTTAAATATTTGTGTTTTAATATATTCACATTGTTCTTTGTAGTCTTTTGGGTATCTTGATATACTATTTAAATAATCCACTCAATCTCCCTTTCTAATAAATGTACAATTTTATTTTAATCTGGTTCAACTTCATCAATAATATTTTCAATCAACTGATACATTTTCTTACTCCAAGAATCTTCAAGAGTTCTATTTACAAAAGTAATAATTGCTTCTTTGTTTTCTTTAAACACTTCAGGGATTCTTTTTTCATGTGTATATGTTCCTAAAGCATAATTATAAATACTGTAACCAGAACAGAAATCTAGCATCTCACAAGTAAAATGATGTATCCATTCATTTGCTCCGCTATAACTACAGATAAGTCCCTTTTGTCTATAAATAATTTGACTTGCTTCTGAAGTTAAACAATATCTTCCATATTCTGTATCAAAATACATATACTTATTGATATTTATTATTTTATCTTCCATTATTATCTTCCTTTCTAATCCGTTAAAAGATGTTTTTTAATGGGTTTCGTTTTTAGCTGATATATTTATTATAATATTAGTAATTTCTTCGCTTTCGAATTCATCTTTTAAGATATTAGTAATATCTTCTTCTAAGAAATTATTATTTTCTTCGATGCTCATATTTTCATCTTGCAAAAATTTATTTATATAATTATCATCAACATCAAAAGTCATATTCATATTTACTGTAAATTTCATATTAGTTCTCCTTTCTAATAAATCAATCAATTTATAGTATATTACTTATTTTAATCACTGATTATTTGTCTTAAATTTTTATTTTCAACATGCAATTCATGATTTGTGTTTAATAATATTTTAAATTTATTTTCCAATTTTTTAATTTCTTTATTTAAATCTTCAATCGTTAATTCTAACTCTCCGTTTTTTATTTCTAATTTATCGTAGTCATATTTTAAATCATTTAACTCTTCACTGTTATATTCTTCTGCTTCTAGTTCTTTTATATAATCTTTTAATTGATTTACATAAGAGACAAAATCATCAAAATCTCTAATAAACATTCCTGGAAAATCCACTTTTTAATCTCCTTTCTAACCCTATAGAATATGAGTTTTATAATATCCACTCAATCATTGGTTTGCCCTTATATCCTTGTTCCCAAACATACCAAGCATAAGCCAATAATCCACTTCCTTTACCTTTTTCATTTCCTTTGTCAAAACTCAATCTTTTAGAAAATACATATACTGTTTTTAATGGAGTAGATTTAAATAATTGATATCTTTTTTGTCCTTCAAGAAAATTAAGTTTTAATAACATGATCACTAAATTCTTGTGCAAATTTATATGGTGGATTAGTTATAATATTATTAACTTGTTTATATGTACTAAGAAAATCAATTCCTGTTTCTCCGTAACCTCTATTAACAATATCACTTGATATTATTTTATTATTTTGTGGTAGTAGTTTTGATATTGCTCCATCTCCACAAGCACATTCCCATATAGAACCTTCAAACCTTTCTCTTTTCAATAATTCTAATGTTGCGTATGTAGGAGTTGGGTAAAAATCTTGTGTCTCTCTATCTTTCTCACTTGAACCAGTAAGATATATATTATTTAGTATATTAACATCCCTTTCTTCTAACCCAATAGAATTAATATTTTATCTCCTTATTTAAGCAATTCTTCAATTGAACCAATTTCTAATTCAATTTTCTTTTCATTAGAAAGCATATATTCTAACTTACTTTCTAATAATTGTAATTTATTTTCTTCTTCTCTATGTGACACAACATCAAGTTTTGATTTAATGTCATTTATCCATTCTTCTAATTTATATCCTGATATAATGTATTCATCCTGTAACCCTAAATCAATAACTGATAATCTATAAGTGTTTAATTTAATCAATAATGTAATTAATTGTTCTTTCCCTAATACTTGTAAATTACACCTTACTCCATCAATTTCTATTGAACAGTTTGTGATTGGGGTAAACCTCTTCTTCCCTTTTAATTTCTCCTTCTTCTCTTTAATTTGTGATTTTAACTCCATTATTTTATCATCATTTGTTACTTGCTTACTCATTATTTATTTCCCCTCTCTATATAATTTACCATTTGTTAAATATTCATTTTTGTATATTGGTTGTAAATCACTAAATATATCTTGGATAGTACCTTCTCTTCTATTTGTTTTGTAATGAAAATTATAATCATTTTTATTTGTTTCTCCATAATAATATTGACCTGTTTTATTATATACTTTTCCAATACTATAATTAATTTTTTGTGAATTATAACAATTATAATTATAATTAATATTATTTAATCTTTCATAAAATTCATCGAAAGTATAAAGAATATATTCATCTTTACTTTCATCAAGTGGCGAGTAACTGGTAGTACATTCAAGTTTATCAAATAAATCTGCATAATTTTCAACACAATCTATAGATACTGTTTCTATAAATCTTTCTCCTAAACTTTTTAATACTAGTGTTTCAAACCCTCTCCAACCTTCGCATTCTCTAGCAAAATAATGATATTTGCCTTTATTTACATTTGTATATATCCAATCATAATTCCTATAATTACTACTATCTTTATAAACCCTTTCACTTTTAGTAGTATGGTAATCAAATCTGCCCATGTAAATCCATTCTTCATTTGACTTAGTTCTATATGTTGCTCCAATAATCAAATCTTTTGCTTTAATATAATTATTAGAATGTATAATTTCATTGTATTGTGATATTTCTTTATAATCTGGTGATTCTGTAGGCATTAAAATTAAATCTTTACCATCCCATCCATAAACGAATAATCCTTCTAACCCCTTACCTTTTATAGAGTTTGAATTTTCTAAAATATAAAGTAAATTTTCTATTGTAATTTCAAATTCGAAATTACGTTCATCATATACTCTACAATAAGCTTGCCTATGATCCCATCCAGACGAGTAATCCCCTACTTTTTTATTGAGTACAAAACCTGATGTTGGGATATTATCAAATTCAACAGGTTCAATTTCTTTATCCCTCCAACTTTGCCAACTTGTTTCTTTTCTTAATTTACCTTTTTGATCATAATAAATAACATAAGCTAATTTCTTAGTGTAAGTATCATCTCTTTCTTGGAAACCTACTTTAATTTTTTTAGGTATAAAAATATTTGTTTTCATCTGTTCTCCTTTCATACGATAAAATTGACGTTTTATTGGTTTATTAGATAGGGATAAAGCCCTATAGAATGGGATTCATACAATACACCTTTTATGTTTGTTCTGGAATCTCACCATTTTCAATCTTTTCGTGTTTGTGAATCCCATTATATAGGGCTTTATATATCTATACATTAAAATACTGTTTTTATTGGGTTACTTTGATTGTTTTGAATTACCAATCTTACTCATAATATCTGCCATATCTTGCTTTTGCTTCATCATTAAATTAAATGCTTGTTCTTCTGTAAATCCTACAGCAAGATATGCATCATAACTTTTCTTATTTCCAATAGCAGTAACAATATAAATTTCACTTTCGCAAATTTCTTTTAGAATAGATAAATATTCATTTCCGACTATTCTAAGAAGGGGTTTAATATATTCCATTAGATGAGTTATCATATCTGGTTCTGCTACTACCTTAAAGGGATTCTCCATTAAATCTACTATAATTTCTTCAATACTCATTTTCATTTTTACTCTTCCTTTCATACAATAAAAATTAAATTTTATCTTGTTTGTTGTTTTTATTTTTACTACTATATATTATATCTTCATCTCCAGCATCGTTGAACACTGACAAATAGGTTAATCCATTATTATCATAAGTATAATTAATACTATCCCATCTTTTACCTGCTGTTAATTCAAATGCTTTTGCTAATGCTTTAAAATATGCATTATGGACTGATCTCATATATTCATCCACAAAATCTTTTCTTGATTGTCGAACATTGACTGTTTTCATAAATATCCCTCCTAATATTTCTTAATTAATATCTCAGCAACTTTATCGAAAGGACAATGATTAGCATATTTACACGTTTCAAATTCTATATTAGGATTCATAGGGCAATCTTCACAGTCAAAAGTTCCTAAATAATTAATCATCTCAGGTATAAATTTTTCGCCAACTTGATCATCATTATCTTCAAATGAACGCTCATCTTCGAAAGTAATATTAACTTCATAATTATTATTTTCTTTACTTATTATAAGGATTGAGGGGTCATCTTCATAAGGGATTATGTCACTAAAATTTATAACAATCTCATTATTAATAATTAAATCACAATAATAATAATAAGTAGGACTACTAATTTCATAATTATATATTACTGTCTCTATATATCCTATTAATGCTTCATTAGATGTGAATTCTATTTTTACTTTATTTCCTATACACTTATCTAAATATTTATTAGTCATATTATTTTAAAACACTTCCTTTTTATTTTTTTCATCTGTTTGAAAAATTTTTAACAGAATCACTTTTTAGTAACTTATTTTTAAATACTACTTCAATTCCTAGATGATTAATCATGGTAAACCATATTATATTATTTCCACATTCACAATCTACATGATAAACTTCTTTTTTAATTTCATGTATTTTATTACACCTACGACATATTCCTACAAAAATAAGCGATTTGTCACGATTCCATTTATAAAATGTTAATCTACGATCAGTTGCCATTTAACTCACCTTGATGTTTTTTAAATCTTTTTCGAAATCAATTCTATAATCCAGAGAATAAATAATCTTAGAAGCATATTTCTTAATTTCCGCTTTAATAGGGTTGACGAGAGAGTTAGTGTATTTTATTTCATCATCTAAAATATTTTTTTTCTTTTGTAAACAATTCATCTGCTCTTTAAGGACGTTTATTTGAGAATCTATATTTTGTACTTCGTTTTGCTTTTTGTTAATTTCATTCTTAATACTATCTTCTGTGATCTTTAAACAATCATTTAGTTCATATACTTTTGTTGTCATTGTTTTTATTATGCTTATATTTAACTCATCAATACAAAATCCAAAGTCAATAATTAGGAATGTGATAATTGCCTGATCTTCTTTATTGACTACAATGATAATATTATCTACTATGTAATATTTGCTGTAATCCTTGGTAATAATTCCTTCCCATAGACATTTACTTTGATTAAATAATTCGTTAATTTCTTTGGTTAATTTATCTCTGTTTTTATAAACATAAGTATCAATTTCTTCTTTAGGTAGTTTTAATATTCTTTCACAATATCTTTTGTAGGCATGATTTGTTGGATTCAATTTGTTTCTCCTTTCTGTAGTTTTTATTTTTTTACTATTAATTATATTATATTACTATTTAAATTAGATGTCAATAGTTAATAACAGACAAACATTCATAAATTCTATCTTCTATGTTGTCCGATTTTATGGTGTATACATTTATATTTTCATTAAGATATTCTTTGATTTTGTTATCTACTTGCTTCTGGTATTGATTCTCTTTATTTCTTACACCGTCATCAGATATTGGGAACATGATCGGAATGTAGATAATTAGGTCATAAAGGTGTTTGTAGTTTTCAAAAGCTAGTTTTTTATAAGTTTGTTGAATTGTGACACAATCATCTGTGTTTAATAAATTATAGATATTATTATCTAAAGTGCTACGGTCTGCAACGAAACCTATATCTATAAATTTTGCTTCTTCGTTAAACTGTCTACGAAGAACATCGTATTGAAAAACAGAAAACATATCTTTATCTTTTCGTAATTCATCCATATTTGTAACATTCAACTTTTGCATTGATAACCTTGCTTGCTCTTCAATATAAGGCATTTGTAATATTTCTGCTATCTGAGAAGATAATCGAGATTTTCCAACACTATGACTACCAACAAAAGCAATGTATTTATATCTTGATTTAATTTTGGTCAGATTTATCACCTCCTAACTTTCCATACAATGATTCATAAAAAGGTAATTGACAATCATCATTAATAATAACTAAACCACCAGTAG